>Ga0163163_10001321_pt1 | contig 20933 bp, 25 predicted proteins | sample S65metaG_FD_119766 | JGI IMG/M metagenome (GOLD analysis project Ga0163163, IMG submission 119766) | Switchgrass rhizosphere microbial communities from Kellogg Biological Station, Michigan, USA - S6-5 metaG | ecosystem: Host-associated > Plants > Roots > Rhizosphere > Soil | place: USA...
CAGACAAAGGACGAACCACCATTACAGCACTATTGACCGCCAGAAAAGCTGACGTGACCCAGCTTACGAAAATCGCCGCTTAAAATTTGTGCAAAAATGAAGAGTTTTGAGCTATTGCACTACAAAGTAAGCCACCCGAACATCACGGTTGCGAAAGCCATTGCTCGCGAACTGTCCTTGACTGAACATCCGCGAAGTTTAGTCCCCCGAAACCATTGTCCACATTCCCCGCGGCGCGTTGGTGCTCCCGCCACCAATGGTATCAGTCACTTTAAGCGTTTGAACGTGATTATCGTGGAAGAGATAATTAAACCGGTTCCCGTGGAGACCATAAGAGAGCGAGCCATATCCCCAGGTACTGTTTCCGAGTTGAAAGCAATCAGGTGTCAACCCGGTAAAATTGTTTCCCGAACCATAACTCGGACCCGCGCAGAACGAGGGCCAGTCATTACCCGCCATATTCTCGCCATTCGCCAGCTCTGCCAGAAGGATCGTGCCTGCATTGTCCTGGACGGCACCGACTTTATACCCGGGCGGGTCCCATAAAGGAGCTGAGCCATTATTCTTCCTGACATAAATTCCGATGCCGAATTTGGCCGGCGGCAATCGTCCGCCACTTAACAGATCCATCGTTCCGGCATAATTCATGGAATAGGATCGTCTCGTCGCATACGGCGCCCACGAAATAGAGAGCTGCACCCGGTCAGCCGGGCACTTTAAAGTTTGCGGCACTTTGTCGCTGCTGGTGACACCCAATTCTAAATCGGAGTCAGACGCCGCGCCGCCAATGGTACGATGGATCAAATCATCCCAGCTCAACTGGTATTGATAATCGCCCGTTCGGTAAACCGAAGGAGGATAAGTGTCCGCGTGATCCAGAGCGAATAGTTGAATGGCAAGGCCAAGCTGCCGAAGCTGTGAGGTGCATTGAATCCGCTGAGCTCGGGCTTTGGCCCTTGAAAGAGCGGGAAGGAGCATGGCGGCCAAAATGGCGATGATCGCAATCACCACCAGCAGTTCGATCAAAGTAAAGGCCCGTCTCGCGGAAAATCGAGATCCCGAGTGACACCCTGCGGCGGCTGAATCGAACCATGATACGGGTTTTGTCCATCTTTCGATACCCTTGTGCCACTCGCATTGTTGCATGTTTTGGGGTTGGCGAATTGGGTCATGGGCTTGCAGTTTGCGAGGCTGTCTGACCATCGGACAATCGCGTGTATTTTGCCACCGCCTGAGCCCGGGAGCGGACATGGAGCTTTTCGTACATGCGCCGCACATAGGTGTTAATCGTCGGGATACTGACATTCAAATGACTGGCGATTTCCTTATACAAATAGCCACGCGCGAGCAATTTCAACACTTCCTCTTCTCGAGGAGAAAGCTCGTGGTCAGGGGACAACCCAATCGGGGTCTGCTGAAAGGATTGAACCACCTTCCGGGCAATGTTGCTGGTCATAGGAGAGCCGCCGCGGTGAACGTCCTCCAAAGCAGCAAGTAATTCCTGCTTGGAGGTCTGTTTCAAGAGATAACCGCTCGCACCAGCAGCCAAGGCACGATAAATGTGGTCGGCATCCTCATATACCGTGAGCATTACGAACTGCGTTAGAGGTAAGCTGGGTTTCAGCTTCTGCACCGCCTCGACTCCGCTGATGCCTGGGAGATTGATATCCATTAAAACCACATCTGGCTTTTGTTCCTGCAATTGCGTCAAAGCACCCTCGGCATCGCTCCACTCTCCCGTCAGCCGAAAACCAGCCGCGCTCTTGATCCACGCAGCAAAAATTTTGCGAGCTTCCGTATCGTCTTCGACTATTGAAACGGCAATGGCCACACCCATATATACACCAGTCCTGTTTGAATAGGTTGTCGTTAATTTTAATGACGCCGCGTCTAGCTTGGTCTTTTGCCACACCTTGTCAGCTCGATGGCTTTACCGTTACTTCTTGATATTTATGACAAGGCTGACCCGGGTCCCATTTCCGGATACCGATAGGAATTCGCAATGGCCACCTACTTCCTCGAGGCGCTTGCGCAAATTGAGCAAACCATTGCCGCCAGCCAGCCGGCTCGCATCAGTGCGGAAGGAATCGGCCGTGCCGGAATTCTGAAACCCGCGGCCATTGTCAGCGATGACCAGCACGAAACCGCGCGGCAATAACTCAAGTAATACCTGAACTTCGGAGGCGCCAGCATGCTTCACAATATTATGCAACACCTCTTTAAATGCCAAAAAGACATTGTGCCGAATCTCCGCAGTCAAAGGCCAGGTAGGCAAGCGCAGCGGGACATCCAGGCGGCAACGAATTCCAGCAGTACTCAGAAAATTTTGAGCGAAGCGTCCCAGGTAAGTCGCCAGGCTATCCAGCGAATCATGCTGAGGATTGACCGCCCAAACGATCTCGTCCATCGCTCGGGTCAGCTCGCGCGCAGTTCCGTAAATCTGATCGACAGCGCTTGCCGTTGAAGCTTGCTCGTCCAATTCGCTCCGCACCGTTTGGCTGAGCAATGAGATTCTGGTAAGGCTGGCGCCCAGGTCATCATGTATGTCTCGAGCGATGCGTGCGCGCTCGCGCTCAACAGCCTGGGCTTTCTCGAGTTGCTCCAGCCGGGCGCGAACACGGCGTCGGGTGAAAGCAATCACACCTCCGCCAACCCCCAAAGCCCCTACGACCATAGCACCTGTTTGAAACCACCAGGTCTGCCACGCCCACGGTTCGATGAAAAACGCTAGCGAAGCGCCCGTTTGGTTCCAGACTCCGTCATTATTGCAAGCCGTGACGCGAAAGGTGTACGGGCCGGGCCTCAGGTAACTGTACTCTACCATGCGTTCGGTTCCAGCGCTCATCCATTCAAGGTCCAGTCCATCAAGTTTGTATCTAAAAAGGACTTTTTCTGGCGCGGCAAAGCTCAACCCTGTGTAACGAATCTGAAATCGCGTTTTCCCGGGAGGTATTTCCAATGCGGCATCGGTTGTAAGAGGGTTCTTACCCGCTCTGCCGGCCAGTTTTCTCCGCAAGATAGTAGAGGCAGGAAATCCATCCACCCACAGATCCTCGATTGCCACCGGCGGTTCGACTCTATTCATGCTCACATGGGCTGGATCGATGATTGCCAGTCCCTTTGTAGTCGGAAACAAAAGCAGATTGTCATCCCTCCTGCACGCTCCTGGCTGGAAACCTCCGGAACAGATTTCGGATGCAAGACCCTCAGCTTTCCCATAGCTCAGCACATGAATCGCACGGATTTCACCATCTGCGCAAAGGTTCAAATTTGTTTTGCTAACGCGTAAAATACCTCGATGCGATCCCATCCATAAATTCCCCACTCCATCGTCAACCAGGTGGGTAATGCTGCGGTCGCTTAGCCCCTGATTGGCTCCGACACTAGAAAATTTGCCCTCTTTTAGACGGGCCACGCCGCTGTCTGCAGTCCCCATCCATAATGAGCCGTCTGGTTCAGCCAGAAGACATTGAACGAAATCGCTCACCAGGCCGTCCCGTTTCCTGAATTGTTTGAGCTGGCCATCGTGCCAGGACCCGAGCCCACCCCCTACCATCCCGAAGTAGATCGTGCCATCCGGGCCCTCGGCGATTGCCCGCACATCGGGAAAAGCCAGTTTTTCCTTGCCGACCGACCAAACCAGCTTGCCCTGCTTAAATTGATTCAGACCGGATGTTGTCCCGACCCACAGATCTCCTCCGTGGCTTTCAAATAGCGAAACGACGGCAGCCTGGCCAAGCTCTCCTACAGATTCAAAACGCTCCTCCTTTTGGACGACCAACCCTCCGCCCCAGGTTCCCACGAATAAGTCTCCGCGTTTGGTAGCCAACACCGACCATACGAAGAGATTAACTAAACCATTGGATTCGTCGTAGCGTTTCCATTGGTTCACCTTGTAACTGTATAAGCCTGCGCCTTCACTGCCCACCCAGGTAGAACCGTCGCTACGCGCGGCAAAAGACAATACTGCGCGCCCTTGCCAGCCGTCCGGCGGGTTTAACATTTTGATGTTACGGACTCGCAGAGTATCCAGACCGAAACCTGTCCCGATCCAAATGTTGCCTTCGTGATCCTCGCACAACGAACGAACCCAATCGTGAGACAGTCCATTGGTACGGCTGAAATGGGATGCCTGGCCGTCTGGCGGAAACACAAAGAGACCGGCGTTTAGTGTGCCTACTAAGAGAGTACCTCCCTCGGTCTCGAGCCAACTTGTGACCGGGTTTTGAGCACCAGGATAGTTGGTGATTTCCAGCGCCCCGCTCACTCCATCGAATTTCTTGAGCGAACCGTTAATTGCCGCCCAAATACCACCATCTCGCGATGGAAGCACCCCTTGATAAAAGTCGGTTTGGGCCGCTCCCTTCAATTGAAAGGGCACAGGCTCACCTCTCTCTAATGCGGCGACCTTCCCGTTTGCAGTGATCCAAAGCTGACCGGTTTTCGTTCGCGTCAGAATGGCCTTTCGTGTGGCCGAACCACCTCCTGGGACTTCCCGAACTAAGCCGTCGCGCAAACGAAACAAAACACCGTTGGCATTCACCAGCCACAAATCATTATTTTCATCCGCACTGATCGTCTCGATGGCGCCACCTGGCCAGGTGGGGTTTAGATGAACAGGTTGAAATTCGCCCTGCGAAAATCGGGTCAACTCGCCCGTCTCATGCCCGATCCAAAGCACCTGTTGATGATCCTCATACAAGCTGGTGATGCGACTGTTTTGTAAACCCTCGGTGTTCCCTGAATCATAGAGCGTGAACCGCACACCATCATAGCGCAGTAAACCGTTATAGGTGCCCAACCAGAGATAGCCGCTCTCCGCCTGGATAAGAGATGTTACTGTGCTAGGTTGCCAGCCTTGTTCTATTGAGGAAACCTCATAGGTCATTGCCAGTCCAGTGGGTTGCTCCCGAGGCTCACTGGCCGGGGAAACCAGGATGCCGCAGGCAATAATCGCGGCTGCCTCAACTCTGGACCGCACTCCTAACGAGCAATGCGGGAGCAAACGAATCACACATCCAATATGTCATTCTCATTCCTAATGGCAAGACACGCCACTGGCAGCTTTCCCACTTTTGGTTATCAACCCTCGTAGGGGCGGAGGCCCGTTTATAGTCCGCGGCATCCTCCTCAATTCTTTTCTTTTTTTGGCGATACGCCAGGACCATTCCTGGCCAGGTGGGCTGCATTGTCATTTGTGAAACGACGCGATGGCTTTCCCCAGCAGTCCACCCATGACACCCAAAACCGCCGCGACCAACGGGCCGAGGAGCAAATGGAAAAATGTCGCGCCCATGAATGCGCTCTGCTTTGCCAGTTCCAACATCTCCTCTACTGACCACTGGTCGTAAGCGTGGCGGCCATACTTGACAGCCTTAATCAGGCCGTCTGCCGCGATGAGAAACTCTGCCGGCAGGCCAGTCGGGCCGCCGGTCATGGATAAGTTGAACCTGCTGCCCATACCCTTAAGTGCCGCCCACAACGCCCGGGGATGCATCGCGTATGCCCACGATTGCTCCACCCCCAGTTCGCGATAGTATCGCTTGCCAGGGTCAGCGACCGCGTCGAACGGCAGGTCCTGATGGAACGATTTCACATCCTGCTGTGAGGAGTGGAAGAACAGTACTTCGTGAACGCCAGCGGAAGCGATCCGGCCGGCGTTACGTCGGAGCGACGCGATGTGCGTGTTGCAGATCGGGCACCCTGTCCAGCGGCGGAACTGCACGTGGGTGAAGCGGGCACCGGGCACGGGAACCGTCAACGGCTTCCCTTGAGATGTCGTAAGGGTCAGGTTGGGGAATATGTCCCCCGGTTTCCGTTTCATAGTATAAAATTTTCAGTTGTGAAGCTCGGAAATTGGCGCACCTTGTGCCGCCACCAAGAGCCATTCATCTCGCTCCGTGTCGCTTTCACTTCGGTTCCCTGTTCCAGGTCTTACTATTCAGGCTTTGCCGCCGAAACTGACGAAGTCGTCAAGTTCGAGCAGGTCGGCCCAGGTCTTAACGTCTTCGCGGGTCCTGGTGAATTTGGCGACGGACTGGGCGAAGAACCGCAGCGTTTCCGCGTCGCTGTCCGGGCCTCGGCGATCCATGTGATCGCTCCACTGCTGAATTTCCCACGGTGCGCGTTTGTCTTTGGCGTTGGCCTGAATCCATTCCAGGATTTCGCCGTCGCCCTTGCCTTTCTTCAGAGCGGCGAGAATCTTTTTCGGGTCAATCCCCACGAAGCTAAGGATACGCTTGTCCAGCGGGCAGTCGAAGTGATACTCGCCGTTTGTGCCGGCGAGGGTGGCGCGGCCCTTGTCGAGCATCCGTGGCAGCAGCGAGTAGCCGCCGAGGCGCGAGCGTGGGCTGCGGGGCGGACGCTGCGTGAGGTCGGGCGCGCGCAGGTTTGTCACGTGCGCGGTTACCGCCTGGTTACTTCGATTTCTTGATCTACTGTTTGTGAACAAGGTGGCTGAACGGATTCGATTAGTTTCAATGGTTGTTTTCATATTCAGTTTGAGAGGATTGTTTTGGCGACAGCCAGGCGAACCGATCGTGTGGTCATTGAAGATTTGTTTCAAATTTCGCTCCAGATCTCTGCATTGCATGAGTTGGTCGCGCGTCTGGGCTGTCCCTTACATAAAATCTGATGGTTTAGTGACTTGAAGGAAACTGAATCGTTGCGCCAGGTGCGCGCGTAGGCGTGCTGGCGATCGGTAAAGGCTTTCGTGGACCATGGATCACGCCAGCCGAGGTAATTCCAATAGCCCACGTGAAAGGCTACTGGAACGAAGTCTTTCCAGAGGCCGGGTGATTCTTTCAGGCGACTCAACCAGGATTCCGCTGGCGGGCAACTGCTGCAGCCTTCGGAGGTGTAGAGTTCCAGGAGTGAGGTTTGGGTTTCGGAGCTTTGGAAGGTGATGGAGGCGGCCATGACGGATATGCAAAAAGATCCGGGAAAGAACATGAGCAGAAACAGCTTAAACCACGGATGGACACGGATGAACACCGATTGTTGAAACAGAAAGATGATGCGTAATGCGTGATGCACGAAACGTAAAGTGGGCGAGATAATACGATTTTGAAAAGGATTCATCGAGAGGAGACTGGGAGAACCGTCCGCCTCGTTACCCCGACGGCTACAGGTGGTTTTCGGCGGGCATGGTATTCGCAGAAGATGCAGCGGGATTGGTTTTGATGATGGAGTTTCGCGCAGCCAACCGCGTGCTTAAGGCGCAAATACCCAGCGGCGCCGGCCAACATCCCCAGCGGCGGCGCAAGAAAATAAATCCACAGCGAATCCCAAAGTTGCGGCAACACAGCGCTGCCAAACGTCCGCGCTGGATTCATGCTCATGCCCGAGATGGGCGCTTCAAACGTAATGAACGCTGCCACGCACGCGCCGGCAAACAATCCGGTGAAGCGCGCGAGCTTTTGCGTATTTGAGACCAGGAGCACGACGGACATCAAAATGAACGCGATAATGACCTCACCGAGGAACGCCGTCCCTGTTCCACCCACACCAGGCAGCGTGGCAACGTAGTTGACGGACGGATGGGCCAGGAATTTTCCCAGTACCGCCGCAACGAGCGCTACGCCAGCCACGCCGCCAGCAAATTGCGCGACGACGTAAAACACGGCATCCCATGGCGCGACCTTGCCCAACCGAAAAAATGTCAGTGTCACTGCGGGGTTCAAGTGAGCACCCGATTGCTTGCCCCATGGCGAGTAGATAATGGCGATGGCGGTCAGCCCCATCGCCAGTCCCATGAGGACGCGCCTCGGGAATTCTTCAGGCAGAACTTGAAGGGCCGGCGAGGCCGGATGATAAAGCAAAATGGTAAAGACACTGGCCGACACCATGAAGATGCCAAGGCCCGACGCTTCCATGAGGTATTCCGGCCAATGTTTTCTGAATGCGTTCAACATCTGAAATCTTGTTTGGGTTTCCGGATCAGTACGTCGTAGCTGGGATGTAACCCGGAATGTGATGCCGATACGTCCACATAACCGTGAAGCCGCAAGCAAACGTTACCAACGCCATGCTGAATAGCAGTCCATGATCGCCCTGAATCGAGTAACCCAGCCAGGTCATGTGACTAAGAATCGCCGCCGCCATCGCGCCGGTGGTGAGGATACCGCCCGCCCATCTCAAACCCGGCACAAGCAAGCCAATTGAGGCCGCCAATTCCCAAAGGCCCTGCACCCAGCGCATCCACGGCTCCGTCCCCATTCGCTTGAAAATGTAAACCGACTCCGGAGCGGCGGTGAACTTAAAGAACAAGGTTTCGATCATGATGCCCGCCGCGATGAGGCAACAAACCAAGCAGACGACGCGTTGGCGGCGCGTCAGCGTTTCAGCGTCCTCGACTTCACGTTGGGAAACTTTGAGCAATTCTGCCGCGGTCGGGTTGTAAGCTTTGAAGTGTTCGAGTTTTTCGAGGTGGCGGGAGGCGTTCATGAATCGTCGATGGGTTAATCGTTAATGGCGGAGAACGGAATGCCTCGGCGATCCAATGGATCGAGGCTTATGCGGTTTGGTTGTTTTTCGAGGGGAAGAACCAGTAGTTCGGCTATTTGAAAACGACGGGTATCGGTTTCGGTTCCGGCTGCGATTTCGAATGCCGTATCGGGCGCGAAATTGGTGACGATTTGGCCAGGTTTCTGTTGCATGAGGATTCGTCGGGAGGGCTGTAGGAACCTTACATGGGAAAAGGTCCAAGCTCCAACATCCAAGCTCCAGACAAGTCCCTGCCTTGGCGGCTGCCGGTAGGCCGCGATGGGTCGCGGGCTGCCGCGAAATGTCGTGGCCGGAGTTTCGTGGGCTGGAAAGGCGCTGAAGGCGCTGCAACTAAAAACCCCCTGATTTTACGGGCGATTGCGGCGATTCGCGCTTGCACCAGGCTTCGTGGCACAGCCGTTGCAATAGGGGGAGTCACTATGAAACATGCAACCAATTTGATGAGGAAGGTAGAAAGCGAGCCGGCCTTGGGCAGCGATTGGGTGGACGCCCATGCGGATTACCTATTCAACTTTGCCATCGGCCAAGTGCGCGATGCGCACACTGCCGAAGACCTGGTCCAGGAGACATTTCTGGCGGCGGTCAAGGCGCAAAACAGTTTCGGCGGCAAGTCCTCCGCACGAACCTGGCTGGTGGGAATTTTGCGCCACAAGATTTACGATCACCTGCGGAAGACCTGCCGTGAGCGGGCCGTCCGTCACGATCCGATGCCCGCAAACGACGCGGAATCCTGGGAGGAATCGGCACTGTGGCTCCATGATGTGGCGGCGGAGACTCAATTGCCCAGCCGCAGGATCGAGTTGGACGAATTCCGCACCAACTTAGAGCTGGCCCTTGGCAAGCTGCCCCCACGGATTGCCCAGGTATTCCAACTTTACCAAATCGAAGAACGCCCGAACCGCGAAGTGTGTCAGCAACTGAACATCTCGGAGAGCAATCTTTGGGTGATGCTGCATCGCGCGCGGAAACAACTGCGCGAATATCTCAACGGATGGTGGTCAGCCGAGCCAACTCAACGAGCTTCGAGCGCCCGCCTCAATTTCTAAATCGCTGAAAGCCTCAATGTTTATGTTGAAGATTTCCCAGGCCGGAAAGGCCAATCATTCAGTCACACTCAAGCTCGAAGGCCGCGTGGTGGGTCCCTGGGTTGGCGAGCTGCGCCAGGTTTGTGAAGCGCTCTTGACCGATGGGCGGAGGCTCAAATTGGATTTAGCAGACGTGACCTTCGCAGACACGAGCGGTGTGGCGGTGCTTTCCAGCTTCAGATCGCGAGGCGTGAGATTCAGAAACTGTTCACCCTTTGTGGAGGAACAGTTGAAGAGCTCGATCGAGGTCCAAAAACCGTAGCCGCCGACGTGAGGAGGTGGAACACGTTCGCAGTTGCCAGCGAAAAACCGCCTCCTCACCTCAGCGCCTACAATTGCGAGGCGATCTAGGCGGAGGCTTTGGCTGGTCGTTTGATACCCAGCTTCTGCATTCGGCTGCGGAGGGTGCTGGGGTTCAAATCGAGAATTCGTGCGGCACCGCGTTCGCCTTCAATCATCCAATTGGTTTGATTCAACACCGACTCGATGTGCCGGCGTTCCACGTCATCGAGCGAACTATCGTGGTCGGTTGCGGGCGAGGGCGTGGGCGTGGGCGCAATTTCCACCAACCCACTTTTGGCCGTGACCAGGTGAGCGGCTGCCGTCGGCGCAGCTCGCAGCTCGTCGGCGATGACAAGTGTCTTGCCGGGCGACAAAATCACCGCTCTCTCGATGATGTTTTGCAGCTCGCGGATGTTCCCCGGCCAAGAGTAATTTGTGAGACGCCGCATGGCTTCTTCGCTAACCGAAGTGATTTGTTTGCCCAGTTTCTTCGCGCACTTCTGCACAAAAAACGTCACAAGGAGCGGCAGGTCGCTCACGCGCTCACGCAAGGCGGGCACGCGCAACGGCAGGACGTTGAGCCTATAAAATAGATCCGCGCGGAACTTTCCTTCATGAACCAATTCTTCGAGATCGCGGTTGGTCGCAGCGACGACGCGCACATTCACTTTGATAGTCCGGCTGGTGCCGATCGGCTCGAACTCCTGCTCCTGCAGAACGCGCAGCAGTTTTACCTGCGTGTCCAACGGCAATTCGCCCACCTCATCGAGAAAAATGGTCCCGCCATCGGCGAGCTTGAACCGTCCGTCGCGATTGGCGATCGCACCGGTGAACGCACCCTTGACGTGCCCAAAGAGCTCGCTTTCGACCAGGCCTGCCGAGATGGCGCCGCAATTCACCTTTACCAGCGCGCGGTTTTTGCGCGGGCTTCGGTCGTGTATGGCCCGGGCGATGAGTTCCTTGCCCGTTCCGGTTTCGCCGAGGACGAGCACTGTGGAGTCAATCCGGGCAATCTGCTCGACCTGTCGCAACACGTCGAGCAACGCGGGATTGCTGCCAACGATTTCGCCGAAGTTGTGCTCGTTTCGGATTTCCTCCTGAAGATAAGTGTTCTGCGCTTCGAGCCGCGCTTTTTCCTGTTCCATCAGCACGCGCTCGGTGATGTCAATGAACATCGTGCGCGTATAGCCCACCTTGGGATCGGGTCGCGACCACCATTGAATCCAGATCGGCTTTCCGTTGTCCTTGCGGCGCAGTTCGAGCACTACGCCGGCGGCGTCCGTACCCTTGCCTATGGATTCCAGGGCTTCGCGCGCGCGGCGTTGAGCTTCGGGTGTGTCGGGAATGAACGATTTTCCGTAAGTACCGGCGACTTCTTCTGGCTGGATGCCGAGAATCCGCATCGCGGTTCGGTTCACGCGGATGAATCGGGTGTCAATACCTTCATGCACGTAGGCGATCGGCGCTTCATCGAACAGATCGCGGAGGCGTTCGTCACTTTCCTCCTTGCGACGTTTCAGATCTTCAAACGCACGCTCGCGCTCCAATTCCACGGCGGCGCGGGCGGCGAAAGTTTCCATTACGGACAACGCCAGTGGATCAGACGGCATTGGCTTGTCATCGAAAGTGACGAGATGACCAATGACGCGCCCATCCGATCCTCGCAATGGCACGCCGAGATAACTCACCGTGCCCATATCAATCATCCCTTTGTCTTCGGGAAATGCCTCGGCCAGCCGGTCGGGAACGTGACACACTCGGCCTTCGGCGACTTTCATGCACGGCGTGCCAGCCAACGCGTATTCAAAGTCCTGGCCGAAGTTGTTGTCCTGAAAAAAGGCCAACGAACGGGCGCGAAGATTGGGAAGACATTCCGCCACGAACGCAAAGCGAACGTGCAGTCCCTCCGCGAGATGCTTCACGAGGGAACGGAAAAACTGCGTGCCGGTCGTGGCTGCCGTTCCCTGGATGATGGCGCGCAGCAATTCCTCAGCGCGCCCGGGTGCCGCGGTGGAAACCCCTCTCAGGTGTGCTGCCGCTACTGACTTCGGTTCATTTTTGGAGGAGCCGTGTTTCATCGAACGGGCGCGAGCGCTTTGCAACTCTCGCCTCCAGACTACGCAAAACCCAATCCTTCAACAAGGCCAGACAGGGCACCTATTTCGCAGCAACTTGCTGTAGTTACTGCTGCGCTGATACGGTTGCCGCAGCGGAAGGCTCGTCGAGTTGCATCGCGTGGCCATCCGGGTCCCGGACAATTTGCGAACGCACGCTGCCCGGACTGGAAACAAAGACCGCGCCGCCGTCGTGCAACTTAGCCGACAACTCTGCCACATCGTCCGCGACGAGATGTGTATTCCAGAAAACTAAATCGTCCGACTTCGCATCGGCCGGTAGATCGCGTCCGCCGGGCGGCGCAATGTATTCCAAAAATTCGATGCCTGGACCGTGCTCTGCGCGCAGGCCGGTGATATGCAGCCGTGCGCCGAAGACCTGGTTGAGATGCTCCTGTTCGAGGCCGTAGTTCTCGCTCTCACCGACAACGCGCAGACCGAGCAAGTCGCGATAAAAGGCCAGGCTTTTGTCGGTGCCCGAAACCACGATGGCCGTATGGTCAATTCCGAGGAAAATGTTTGTGCCTTGGCGCTGCCACTTCGGATCACCTTTGCCCGGCGGGAAGAGAATGATTTCGAGCACATGGTCCTCTGGGTCGCGAAAGTAGAATGCTTTAATGCCAGCCGCGCCTTTGTTCCATTCCGGCAACGTCTGCGGCTCCGTCGAGACGTGCTTGACCTTGTGCGAGCGCAACCGCGCGTAAGCCTTGTCCATATCACTCACGACAATGGCGATGTGCTGAAACCAATGGTCGAAGCTGAGCGAATCCGCCGGGATGGGCCTGCCTTTGTTGACAAGATGTTTCGTCAGCGTGATGCGTTCATCGCCAATCTTCAAAGTAGCCATGCGCAATTTAACGCCGCTCAAACCCAGCAAGGCATCCTGCGCCTTGCCGCTCACTTCGGAGACGGAAACCAATTCAAACAGCAGCGTGTTTGTGTAAAATATCAACTCACGGTCGAGATCGCCAACCGTGAGCCCAATCGCGCCGACCTCGCGCACGGCGGCTCGCGCTGACACCGCCAACAGTGCCAGTAACAGAAACAGGGAAACTCTTTGGCGAAAACACGGGGGCAGAGAAATGAATCCGAATGCTTCTGCCCCAATGTTTCTGGCATGAATCAGGGACGAAACGGACCACCGCCGTTTGGAAGCGGAAAGGCGAGGCGCTTGAGGTGGGTCAGCAGCGGGGATCCGATTCGCCCTGACAAATCGTCGGGTTAAAATGTCCGTGATAACATTTCGATTTAACATTCCCCAATTGGTCGCCCACCGCACCTTTTCCTTACTTCAATTCCCGGGGGTTGATCTGCGGTTGCCACCTCCAAATAGGAGCGATTTCTTTTCGGCGGCGTTGCTCGTCATCATGGACATTACCCCTACCTATTTGATGCGCCCGAGGGACATCAGGCCGGCCGCCAATGCTAGGAAGCTCAAGCACGTGCGCCACCAGTGCCATCCAGCCCACCGCTTCAATTCCCCTGCGACCTTCTCCACGGGCAGGCTGGCAGTGGCAAAACTGGCATTCGCGTTCCGAAAGTAGAGATAGAACGTGGAAACCACGGCGAACATGAGTACTGCCGCAAGTAACGCCGGCCAGCGGCCGGGATGGCTTTGCCAAAGTGATACAAGCGCGGCGGCAATTGCGAGGAGGCCGGCCAGCCAGGTGAGCGGTCCAAAGTAGCCCAGCAAGCGTTGGCCGTTCGCCGCATACCAAGTCAAAAACTCGGCGGGCGGGAGCAAGCGCCAGTAAGGAACGAGCACCAGCCCTTCCGTGAGCATGGCTCCAGCGAAAACCCCCAATGCCCCGGTGCAAAGGAAGCGGATAAACTCAAAGCTATTGTTCATGATGATTTCAATTCTTTTGGCTTGGGATGGTAGGTCGTGCTTTCAGGCGACGGTGGTCACGGGGAGCTCGGAGGGAACGCGCGAGGTTTCAGATGGCCCGGAGTCCTTGACGAGCGCCAGCCAGCGGTGGCGATCCGACCACAAGAGGAACAGCGCCAGACCGGCAACCAGTCCACCGAGGACATTGAACGGATTTGCGAGCAGCAGATTGAAGAGGCAGATATTCACTATGATGGGGCCTAGGAGGAGGAGCCCAAGCGGTGCCCCGCGACGCCCCAGGACCAGCAGGCCGCCGAGGAGTTCCAGCGTCTTAACGACCGCGAGGTAACCACTGCCAGTCAGCGCGTCCATGAATGCGAACGCGGGGCCTTCCAGCGGCGGGTTCGGTAGGAATTTGAACCAGTAATTGAGTGCGAAGGTGAGGAACAGAGCTCCGAGCAGGAGACGGGTGAGGTGCGCAAGGTTTTTCATTTTCATATTTTGTGACTGTGAACGTGACCGTGATTTGGTTTTCATGATTCGCATGACGGGAAGACGATAGCGTGCGCTGGTGGGATTGCGGAAATATCATGTTGCTTGTCTCGTGATACCTGCCCGGTATGCTTGCCCGAGGCATGGAACTTCGGCATCTCCGCTATTTCCTCGCTGTGGCCGAGGAGCAAAACGTGACACGCGCGGCGGCGCGGTTGCACGTTTCCCAGCCGCCTCTGACGCGGCAAATCCAGGATCTGGAAGCGGAGTTGGGCGTGGAGCTGTTCGAACGGAGGGCAAAGTCCATTCGCTTGACGGAGGCGGGCCGGGTCTTGCTGGACGAAGTGCGGGTCTTGTTGCGGAGCCTCGACGAGGCGGTGGGAAAAGTCCGCGCCGTCGCCACTGGGAACGCGGGCGAACTCCGCGTCGGCTACGCGCCTTCACCCACGGTCGGCCTCCTGCCGGGGGTGTTGCGGGCATTTCAGAAAACGGCCCCCGGTGTGCGTGTCACTTTGCAGGATCATTCGTCGCCGGAAATGCTCACGGGCTTGCGGGAGGGCCGCTTGCAGGCCGCCTTCATGATGCAGCCCGCGAAAGCAGCCGCGCGCGGCGTCACCTTCGAGTGGTTGCGCACTTACCCCATCACCCTCGCGGTGCCGCCGGATCACAGATTCGCTCGCCGGCGCGCCGTAGCAGTCGCGGATGTGATCCGCGAACCTTTCGTCGCGTACGCGCTGAAGGAGTACCCAGACTACCACGAGTTCGTGGCGCGCAGCCTAGGGGCGGCTGCCAAGCAGCTCCGCGTGGTTGAGGAATGTGACAGCGGGATGAGCCTAATTGCGGCGGTCGAATCCGGTAAGGGCGTGGCCATCACGTCATCCATCCTCGCGGACACCGCCGGGCGAAGGCTCCGCTTTGTGCCGCTGATCCCCGCACCGCCGCCCGCGGTGGTGGGCATTGCCTACCGCGCGGATGGTCTGTCCCTGCTCACGCGAAAGTTCGTCGAATCCGCCCGGGGCGAACGTCTGCCACCGGACTCGTGACGATGTCGGGCTTCCCTCCGAAGGCATCGTTCAAGCGCCCGGGTGCGCAACACTTCGCGGTGACTAGTGATGGCGGTTACGGTCACGTTGCTTCGCGCCGCGTTGATACCAAATGCCCGACGCGATCAGGACGACTGCGCACGCGCCGGTGAAGAGAATCTAGAACGGTGAAGGCAACATGAACCACGCTACAACCGCAGCCGCCGCCGAGAGTCCGCCGCTAATGTAACAGTAGAACGCGCTGGCCCGCGCACTTTGCGCGCTGCGTTGGAGAATCATTTGCATGGCCTGGTCGGCGCGCGTGAGGGCTGCCGCGCAATCGTTCGAGCAAACCATACGGGACGCGGTTGGTGATTGGATGCAGTCGCTGCACAATGCCCGTCCGCAATACGCGCAGACGGCCACGGCTTCGGCGCTGTGTTTGGTGCACTTCACAATTTGCGATACGTCGCCGGGTCGGCACGCAAAATCAGGAGTTCGCCTTGCCGCTCGACTTCGCCGGTGACTTCCACTGGCTCGGCTACCATTTCAAGCACTTGTTTGTTCACGGGCTTGCCATCGGCGGAAACTAGCAACAGGTAAATCGCCGGGCCGTCTTTCTGGCGGACGAGCAGCGCCGGCGGCACGCCGCCACTGATGCAGCGGATGGCGCAAGCGCGGTGTGGTGTGAGCTGTCCTGGATTCATGACACCAAGGAAACATTTACTGTCCACGATTTCGCCCACGAGGGTTTGTTTTCCGAGCGACAGGGTCTGGGACGGAGCAGTCGCTGCGGCGACGTTGGTCATCTGGATTGAGCCCGGAAGAACTTCTATCATCGTCTGATTGCCGCGATAAATGAGCGTGCCGTTGAGCGTGACGGATTTACCGTCAAACGGCGCGATGGCTTTCTGATCCAGACCAAATTTCCACGGCGCAACAAGGTAGTAAGTCGAGAACCGTGGGAGACCTTCGACGTTGCCCGGTCGCGACACGAGCAGGTGCGGATATGGCTGCACCTGCAAAATGCCGGAGAAGGCTTTGTGCGTCCCCCACTCGAACACGCTTGCACCAATCAGGCGTTGGGAAATTGCGAGGAGGACCGGTGCGACCAGCGCCAGCGCCAGGACAAAGACGACGGCTTTGCGCACCGTTTTGCCAATGCCTGGCGCGGCCTTGCCTTCCCAGCCGATGTAGAATTCGTCACTCATGAGACGAATAAGACTGATGGGACTGATAGAGGTGCCCCTGAAATGATAGCAGGCTCGGCGCGCACGCCAGCGGGATTGGGTTGGGGATTTACTAACACCCGGCCATTCTTCACACGCACGTTGAATGTCGGGACCTTCTCGACGAACGGTGGCGGGGAGGCGCCGGTTTCCGGCTGGTATTGGTAGCCGTGCCAGGGACAGGTGATGCAGCCAAAGACAATTTTGCCTTCGCCGAGCGGGCCGTTCTGGTGTTGGCAGACGTTCGAGACGGCCGAGATTTTTCCATCGTATTTGAAAATCGCCACTCGCTCACCGGCGAGGCAGACGATGCGCGCGCGGTTTTCAGGAATGTCGGTGACGGCGCAGGCGTCAATGAAGCCATTCTCAGTTGATGAAAGTTGAAGGTTGAAGGTTGAAGGTTCAGAGGTAGCCTCCTCACCAGCCGTCGTCTGACTTTGGCTCGGCAAGCGCTGGCTACCAGGATGAATTTCACGATCCGGAACGACTTCTCTTCGTGCCGCCGTGATGTGCAGACCAAGCACCGTTACAAAACCCAGCGCTGTTGCGACGATGTAGATGGGGCTACCCTCGCCTTGCAGCGCGCCGAACGTCACGTGGAGAACGAGGAGGGAGTAAGCGATATACACCAGCATGTGAAGAGACTTCCAAACTGGCGCGCTCAGGTTGGCGAGCCAAAAGTCGTGGCTGGTTGCCGCCATGAGGAAGAGGATCACCAGCGCGATGAAGCCGAATGGTTGAAACGGCACGCCGGAGACCGAACCGTTGAGCGGACTGCCTTTGAAGATGCTCAGGATGGGATTAGTGTCACCGCCCGCGTGATAAGTGATGACGACCAAGGCAGCGTGAACCAGGCCAAGTGTAAACATCGTTACCCCTGCGTGGCGGCGATTATACAGCAGTGGCAAAAATTTTGGGTTTAGGCGGCACAGCGGTCCGATGCACAGGATGACGTGCAACAGAAGAAACGAGGCCGTCCCGAACGCGCGCATGAGCATGATTTCGTCGGTAACGAGCGGGAACAGCGATTTGGTTACGACGCTGAAAAGCGCGAGATAGATCGTGACGCCACCGATCAACACCGCGTCGTAGAACTTCTTCTGCCGATTCCACTGAATTGCGCGATATTCAACGCCCATAACGGTTACAGTTTACAAAGTTACATCGTTACAACGTGGCAGGTTGTGAGACGCTGAGGATCTCATGGTCGGCGAGGCCGTACAGAATGAGTCGACCGGACTTTTGGGCCACAGTTAGAGGCATCGGCAACGGTTGGCCTGAGACGAATGCGCCGAGAAGGATGGCGTCGTCAGGGATGTTATCTTTGAGTATGGATTCAGCAGGGAGCCAGTAAACGAGCAAGTCGGCTTTTACAAAATCCTTTGGAGGAGAAATCTGTAGGGCAATGCGGTTGGTGTTCACGGCGTCGTGAAGCATCTGCACCTGAACGGCCACATTGGTAAACAGGTCACTGCGGTTCCATCCGCTCTGAGAAAATGTTTGGCGAGGGGAAAGTAGAGCGACCGGAGGCGTTGTGGTTGGAATCGGCCTGCGAGCTGCCACGCCCGCCACGAAGGCTACAGGTAGCAGGATGGCGATGACCGCAAACATGCGACGATGACGGCGACGGAGGGGGAGGATCATAACGAGGGGCGAGCGATGACGGTCGAGGGGTGAGTGCCATCGACACTTCCGGCTTGGCGGCTACAAGGGCGGTGTAGGGTGCATTCTTCATGAGGTTCGTGCGTGCCGCCGAACCAGCGCCGGAGGAGCAGCGGCCAAAACGCCATGGTGCCGGGAATGACGAGCAGGCGAAATCCCCAACTTCCGTGTGCCGCGTGCGGATCAATCTTTTTCACGCCAACCAAAGCGAATGGGATGGCAAACACCAGTCCGCAAGTCAGATAACCTCCAAGCAAAATCAAAAATGCAGCAGCGATCATGGCGGGGTGGGCTTGAGTTGTCGCTCGGACTTTAACTCGGCATTCAGTGAATAGCTGATGATGGTGCGGATGATCACAATCGAGCCGAGAACGGCCAAATCCTGCACCCTGGGCTTCATGAGTGTGTCAATGATGTCGGCTGCAATCAGGAACTCGAGACCGAGGAGGAGGTAATAGCCGAGGACATGGCGGAGCTTTTTGCGCTCTTCGTCCACAATTAAGCCGCGAGCGGCGGAGAATTCGGCGCGAACAAATCTGACGAGTCCGCTCAGGACGCCAAAGACAATAACCAAAACGCCCAGAACGCCGATTCCGAAACTGACATGATGAAGATAGTCCATCTCGATTTTCCAATTGGTCGGCGCGGAGCGGGGATCCTTACACTTTCTGCCGAAAAGAACCAAAATGGTCGTAAGGGAATGCCTCGCGATCCCGACGCACATTTAAGACTGCATCGTATGGCATTCTCGATCCGAACAGCTTTGGCGTCTGATGCGCCCGCAGTTGGCCGCCTGGCGGGGCAATTTGCCAGTTATCTTCGCAGTCTTGGTGACCAGACTGATTTTAAGTTGAACGCTGAGGCGTATCTGCGAGACGGGTTTGGTTTACAGCCTGCTTTTAAGGGCTTGGTGGCGGAGGAAGACCGTCAGGTCATTGGCTATTTGCTTTATCACTTCGGGTATGACTCGGACGGAGCGTTTACCAATTTGCACGTTGTTGACCTCTACGTTGATTCCCCGTCGAGGAAGAAGGGCGTTGGTACAGCACTGATGAGGGCGGCGGCGAAAATCGCGCGCGAAGCGGGCTCACGGGAGATGATCTGGTCCGTTTACCGTGCGAACGACCTTGCCAGCGCGTTTTACGTGAAATTGGGAGCAAGGAGGGTTACGGAGGTGTTCTTCATGACACTCCCGGTCGATGCGATTTGATTCGATCTTGGCTGCGATCCACCTCCTCACGTCGGCGGCTACAATCAGGCTCTGCCATACACCGGCAAAGCCGCGCCATTGATCGCGCGCGAAGCGTCCGATGCCAGGAATGATATCACGTCCGCGATGGCCTCGGGCGAAACCCATCTGGTGAAATCAGCATTCGGCATGGCCGCTCGATTTTGTGGCGTATCAATAACGCTCGGCATGATGCAGTTCACGTTGATGTCCGATATCTTCAGATCGGCAGCGAGAGATTCGGTGAGTCGCAGTACGGCGCTCTTGGACGCGCTGTAGGCAGCGTACCCGCCATGCGCTTCCAATCCTTCACGACTGGAGACGTTGATGATTTTGCCGCCCTTCTGTTTCAGCATTTGCGGAATCACCGCTCGGCAGCACAACAACGTAGTGCGCACGTTCGCATTGAAAAGAAGATCCCAATCCGCGGGGTCGGCCTCGTGGAGAGGCTTGCCACCCCGAAACGCACCTACCGTGTTCACGAGCACGTCCACCCGGCCAAATCGGTTCAGCGTCTGCTCGATGAGTTTGCCCAGCGAGTCCGGGTCGGAGAGGTTTACGCCTCCGGCGAGTAAATGATCCTTTGATTTAGAGAGGTCAGCAAACACGCTGGTCATCCGGTCGGGAGACCGGTCCACGAGGACAGTTTTGGCTCCGGCCTGCTGGAAGGCGCGGGCTGTGGCCGAGCCAAGATTGCCAACTGCGCCGGTGATTATTGCAGTTTTGTCTTTGAGTGAGTTCATTTCTTGGAAAAGGTCGCTTGGTTGTTCTGCGGTGGCAAACATTTCTCGGATTCCATCCGGTTGCAAAAGGCGCGTTCGCGCGATTGGTGGCGTTTCGTCGACTTCGGTGGATGTCATGATTGGATGGTTATGCAATGGCGGCCAATTCAGGCGTCAGTGATTGTTTCAGTCCCCTGTTCATCCCCTTCACCGTAGTGTCTTGTCCGCCGAGACGCTCAATCAAATGGTCGCCCACACGCAGAGCGTTGGCGATGATGGTGAGCGTCGGATTCACCGCACCGCTCGATACGAAGAAGCTGCCGTCCACAACGTAGAGATTGTCCACGTCGTGTGCACGGCAGTTGAGATCGAGAACAGAAGTCGCCAGGTCTTCGCCGAATTTGCAGGTGCCGACCTGGTGGCCGAGGCTGTGCATCGGCATTTTGGTTGAGAAGTAGCCAGACTTGGGGGTGAAATAGTTCATCTGTGGGACGATGTGGCAGCCGCAACCGATTTCTTTGAGAATGCCTTTCCATCTCTCCGTCAACCGATTGAACGGCTCACTGTTGTTCTCGGTGTAATCAACAATGATCCGTTGGTCACCTTCGACACGGACCTGGTTCTTCGCTTCCGGCAAATCCTCGGTGGTGAGCCACCAATCAATGGAATTCTTCGCAACCTCCTCAATGGATAACGGCGCATATTTATCCTCATAGCCACGGAGACCTTCAATAACAGTCTTGCCCATCAGTTGAATGTTCCCC
>Ga0163163_10001322_pt1 | contig 20922 bp, 17 predicted proteins | sample S65metaG_FD_119766 | JGI IMG/M metagenome (GOLD analysis project Ga0163163, IMG submission 119766) | Switchgrass rhizosphere microbial communities from Kellogg Biological Station, Michigan, USA - S6-5 metaG | ecosystem: Host-associated > Plants > Roots > Rhizosphere > Soil | place: USA...
CGCGTCCAGTTCGACATCCGTCACGTCTTTGATTCGGTGAGGGGCTTCAATGCCGAGCGGCTTTCGGCGGGCATCGTGTTGCCGCTCAACAAATAGATCGCCAAAGCCGGATCTCGTCCTAGAACATTTTCGACTTGTGTGGCGCAGGGCTTCAGCCCTGCGTTTTTCGCAGCCCTAAAGGGCTGCGCCACTACAGCCATATCGAAACCGCTTCTAGTGTAGGCACTGCGCCGATCCAACGGCGCGGATTTCCTACTCGGAACGAGGGCTCGCCGACGCCATTCGGGTGCGAAACGCATGCGGCGTCGTCCCGTGCCAGCGTCTGAAGGCACGATGGAACGCCGTCGGCTCCGAGTATCCCAGCAGGTAGGTCACCTCCGCGATCGAGAGCGTCGTATCCGCGAGATACGTTTGAGCTGCCTCCTTTCTGGCGTCGTCGCACAAGACTTCGAACGACGTCCCGGCCCGCGACAGGCGCCGCTGCAGCGTGCGAGGCGTCGTCGCCAGACGGCGTGCGACGACATCGATGCGCAGGTCTCCCGCCGTCAACTGACTGGACAAGACGCTTCGCACTTCGTCGCGCGCGTCGCCGCTCGTGGGCATACGAGCGAGGATGTCGGCCGCCTGCCGCTCGAGCCACTCGCGAAGGGCCGGATCTCGGCGTCGCAGCGGGAGGCCCATCGCCGACTTCGGCAACGCCCACCCATTCCACGACGCCTTGACGCGAATCGGGCATCCCAGGACCTCGGCGTACTCCGCGACGTCGCCGGGCTCGTGCATGAAGCATGCATGCACCGCCTGCAGCTGCTCGTCGGTCTCTCTCCTGAAGCGCACGAGCGAGAGCGCGACGGTGAGCTCGGTTTCGAACGCACCACCCGCGCGCTCCACCACCACGCGAACGGGATCTGAACCCTCGTGCACGACGAGTCGAATGCCGGGATTGACGAGGCGAAGATACCTGGCGAGTCGCTCGAGGCCTTGCCCGACCGAGTTCGAGCTGACGATCAGATAGTCGAGCAGCGGCGTGGTCCCAACCGGCGTGTGAACCGCAAGTTGCAGCGCGAGATTGGGGACGCGCCGCGCACGGTGAGCGGCCGCGAATACGGCGGCGCAGGCTCTCGGAGCGATGACGGCGTCGGGATTCTCGACGTCCTCGCGTTGGAGGCCGGCCGAGGCGAGCAGCGCGTTCAGGTCGTAGCCCAGTTGCGGGAGCACGCGCAGCATCCCACGGACTTCCCGCGTGTCGTTCGCCTCTGCGGCCGACCGACGCGACCGCGCCGACATGGCGCGCGGAGTCATTCGAATGTCGTGCGGTGTCATCGCCTCAGTAGAACCGCGTTGGCATCATGGCCATGCCGGCACAGAAAGGATATCAAACGGGTTGCCGGCCTTGGAGTCGAGGTGCCAATGACGCTGAAAGAGACACGCGGGATCGGTCCGACCATGACGGTCACGCCGGCAGTCGGGCTCATCGATGAACCGCTCCATATCGTGGTTCGACGGCTGCAGCCGGGCGCGAGTGTCACCGTCCGGGCCCACCTGATGGACCCTCGTGGCGTACCGTGGAGCTCACACGCCACCTACCGCGCCGACGCCGAAGGATCGGTCGATCTCACCCGCCAGGCGCCGATCGCGGGCACATATACCGGCGTGGATGGCGAGGGATTGATCGCGTCGCTCGCGGTCACAGGACACTCTCCAAGTCGAACGTTCGACAGCACCGACATTGCGCCACTCGTTGTCGAATTCGTAGCGGAACTTGGCGCGCAGCGTGTTGCGCATGCCCAGGCTCACCGGCTGTACGTCGCTGCCGGCGTGCAGGCGACAACGCTGCACGAAGACCGTCTCTCGGGCCTGTTCTTCCAGCCGGCCGCGGACGAGCCGAGGCCCGGCGTCATCGTCCTCGGAGGTTCATCCGGCAAGCTCCTGTTCGCGTCGCAGGTCGCCGCGCTGCTGGCAGGCCACGGCTTTCCGAGCCTCGCGCTGGCTTACTTCGGGCTCGACGGTCTGCCTCCGGATCTGGTCGAGATCCCCATCGGGTATTTCAGGAGCGCAATAGCGCGGCTCTCGTCGCAGCCTGGAGTGAGACCGGACGCGATCGGCGTGGTGGGCCGCTCTCGTGGGGCTGAACTGGCGCTGCTGCTCGGATCGCGCGTCTCCGCCATCCGATCCGTCGTCGCCTATTGTCCGAGCAGCATCGTCTGGAACGGTTTGCGCGGCGCCACGCCGATCGACGCGTCGGCGTGGCGGGAGTCGGATCGTCCGGTGCCTTTCCTGTCGCTGCTGGCGGCCGACCTCGCAGACCTTCGGTCGCGTGTGTTTCACGCCGACCCGGTGGCGCTGACCCCGCTCTTCGAGGCGGCGCTCGATCGGCCGGTGCCGCCCGAGGCGATCATCCCCGTCGAGCAGACCAACGGTCCAATTCTGTTGATCTCCGGAGACGACGATCGGATGTGGCCATCCGCGCGGATGGGAGACCAGATCCTCGAGCGGCTCGAGGCGCACGGGCATCCGTTCCGCTCCCGTCACTGCCGATACCAGCGGGCCGGGCACTTGATGCGTCCGCCGGGAGTGCCCACCAGTGTTCTTCACAACATGATGGCGTTCGGCGGCGACGGTCCTGCGCAAGCGGCCGCGAACCGCGCGGCGTGGAGGGAGACCGTCGCGTTTCTTCGCGCCAGCCTCGGCCTCCACTCGAAAACCGATGCGCCTACAATGGTTGGAGTACAGGAATGATGGTCAGCGCCCGGCAAGCGCTCTTGATTGGCGTCTTCTCAACGCTGTCGATGGACCTCCTGACCGGCGTGGCAACACGGTGGAAGCTCATTGCGCCGTTGCCGCCCAATCTCATCGGACGCTGGTTCGCATCCGTCGCTCGGGCGCACCCGTTTCATGCCGATATTGCCCGCTCGGCGCCGGTGAACCATGAACTGATCGTGGCGCTGCCGGTGCACTACGCGATCGGCATCGTGCTTGCAACCCTGTATGTCTGGGGAACCGGCGAGATCGGATGGCCAAGGAGTTTCGGAATCGCGCTGGCGTTCGGATTGTGCACCAACGTCCTTCCCTGGCTCCTGATGTTTCCGGCGATGGGCTATGGCTTTTTCGGGACCCACGGTCCGGATGGAACGAGACTCTTCTTCAGCAGCTTGATGAGTCACGCGTTTTTCGGGCTGGGCCTGTGGCTTACCGTTCGTGTCGTCAGCGCGCCATACACCATGAGGGTCGTTGGTGAGTTGGCCTGGTGATTCATCGGTTCAGCCGTCACGCGGCACGGGAGGGACGACCCACTAAGCGACAACCTGACGTACAACCCGCTGAATACCTGTCCTTCCCGAGAGATAGGTAACACCGTATTCCGGAGACATAGGTGACACTCGGCCCCCTCGACAGGAGGGGGCATGCCTTGGACGGAGTGTCACGTGGAAGACGAACGGCTCCGATTGGTGGCCCGGCTGATGGAGGGACACGCCATGTTGCCCCTCTGTGCGGAATTCGGGATCTCGCGGAAGACCGGCTACAAGATCTATGAGCGATACAAACAGTGGGGCGTGCACGGCCTGACGGATCGGAGCCGGCGGCCGTACCGCCATGCCAACCAGCTGCCGCGCGCCCTCGAGGATCAGATCGTGGACCTGAAGCGGGAGTTCCCGGACTGGGGGGGCGCCCAAGATTCGCGAGCGTCTGCGACGCCTCGGACTCGGCGCCCGCCGTCCGGCCATCAGCACCGTGCATGCGGTCCTGGATCGGCACCAGCTGGTGACACCCCGCCGCCGACGTCGCCCGCGCGCCGAGGGGACGACGTTATCGTGGCCGAGCGCGCCCAACGCGCTCTGGTGCGCTGACTACAAGGGCGAGTTCATGCTGACCAATCGTCGGTACTGTTATCCGCTGACGATCACCGACTTCGCGAGTCGCTACCTGCTGACGTGTGAAGCGCTCGCCACGACGCGCGCGAAACCTACGCCTTCCCGGTGTTTGAGCGCGTGTTTGCCGAATACGGCTTGCCCGCCGCGATCCGCACCAACCACGGCGTGCCGTTTGCCTCACCCAACGCCCTCTACGGCCTCAGTCGGCTCTCGGTCTGGTGGCTGCGGCTCGGCATTCAGATCGAACGCATTCGCTCCGGCCATCCCGAACAAAACGGCCGGCATGAGCGCATGCATCTGACGCTGAAGACGGAAGCGACCAAGCCGGCGGCCGCCAACGTCCTGCAGCAACAGGCCCGCTTCGATCGGTTTGTCGAGCGCTACAACCAGGACCGTCCGCATCAGGCGCTCGCGATGAAAACTCCGGCCGAAGTCGACGTCGCCTCCGGGCGGCCCTATCGCGGCCTGCCCGCGATCGACTATCCCTTTCACGACTGGACCGCCACGGTCACCTACTGCGGCCGGATTTGCTTCAAGAAACGGAAGGTGAACCTGAGTCAGGTCTTTGCCGGCCAAGCGGTCGGCGTGAAGCAGGTGAACGAGCGCGTCTGGCTCGTCAGCTTCATGGACTACGACCTCGGCTACTTCGACGATGAGACGTGCCGACTCGAGCCGATCAAGAATCCGTTTGGTCCAGAAGTGTTACCCATGTCTCCGGAATGAAGTGTTACCTATGTCTCCGGAATGGACCTTAGCGTTTTTGGCGGAGAGAGAGGGAGTCATTGATCGAGATTCGCGAAACCCCAATGAAGACGGGCTTTTTTCGCTTAACCGGCACAACACCAGCAACTTAGCGTTTGCCAATTCTTTCTATCTTTTTCGTCCGTTCGCGTCCGTTTTCGGATTTTGCCAGCGCGATGACACTCGAAATGACACTCGCCGCGAAGCACTCCCAAACTTTCCCCCGACAGTTCGCGGAGGATTCGAAAAGCGCACCTGCAGCCATCCCAAGGACGAATTAGATGTTCAGTGCCGCCATGTGTGGAGAGGGCTGAGTCTGAATCGTTCCGGCTGTTGTGTCCAGAGCTGATCCGCTCAAACGGGGCGAGCCCACTGAGGGCTTTGAGGCGCTTCGCGAAGTTGTAGGCCTCGAGGAATGTGGCCAGATGTGCGCGGAGGCTGTCGTGGGGTGTTGTCGTAGAACCGCCGGACGGTCGCGTCCTTGATCGTGCGATTCATCCGTTCGACCTGGCCGTTGGTCCACGGGTGGTTGAATTCGTCAGGCGGTCGTCGATGCCGTGCTGGGCGCAGGCGAAGTCAAAGGCGTGCGCGCGAAACGGCTGATGGGCGGCGAGCATCGTCTGGATCTCGCCCACGCTCCAGCCCCCACGAGGTTCTGTGAACTGGAAGCCGTTATCGGTGAGTACGGTGTGGATTCGGTACGGGACGTGCTCCAGGAGCCGGCGCAGAAAGTCTGCCGCGACCCGTCGGGTCGCTCGTTGGTGTAATTCCGCGAAGGCGAACTTGCTGACCCGATCGATCGCGACGAACAGATAGAGCTTCCCCTGTTCTGTCCAGACCTCCGCGAAATCGATGTGGAGGTACCCGATCGGATATGCCTTGAACTTCTGCCGCGGCCGCGTGCCTTCCGCCTGGGGCAGACGGCTCACCTCGTGGCGCTCGAACAGCCGGTGAAGCGAGGACCGCGTCAAATGTGGGACGGTCGCCTGCAGTGCATAGAGGCAATCGTCGAGGCGCAAGAGCGTGTGCCGACGAAAGGCGACAATGAGCGTCTCCTCGTCGGCCGAGAGCACCCTGGAGTGCGGAGCCTTCGGGCCCATCGGACGATCCTCGAGGCTCGTGCGCTTCCGCCACTTAGCCACCGTCTTCGGATTGATCCCGTAGCGATCGCTCAACGCTTGGAGCGAAGCCGTCGATAGCTGTATAGCCGCTCGGACGGCGTGAGTGGTCGTGGCGCTCCCGTGGACTATTTGTCCCAAAGTGCCTCCTTGGCTGCAGTGACATCAATAGCGTCACCATCACACCATGGGACCAAACACGTGAGCCGACCGTGGGTCGACCGGGTGAAATAATGACGGCGCGTGACAGGAGAGGTCGCGCCGCGGCCTCAGACGGTGTTTAAGAAGCAAGCATTTGCGGACTGGAAGATCGGCTGCGGGCACTGGTGGCGGCGCGCCGGATCGCACGCTGGCGGAACTGCGCTACGCCTCACAGAGCTCGGCGCGCCTCTCCTCTGTGTGGCTGCTCGGCGAATCGATTCAGGGCTTGCCGCGTCTCCCTTTCGGCCTGCTAACCTGCACGGTTACACTGCCGCCCACACCGGCGATTGCCGGACTGTTGGCGCCCTGCGTCGTTTGATTCACGCCCGGTCCTGGAGTCGACCGACCGCGAGTCACCGCATCGGGGCGAGTCGAACTCTTGCCCTCGATGCCGGGGACCTGCACTGTACCGCTCGGATCTAGAATGATCGTCACATTCCCGGTGACGTTCGCCACGGTGGGCGAATTGTCGCCCACTGTTCGCTGTTCGATGTACTGACCAACCCGTGGTGAGTCAGTGACTGTGTTTTCCACAAAGAACGTTGCGACGACAAACGCCTTTCCAGTAACGCCACATGAACGCTGCGCGCCGCCGTCTACGCCCACTAATCGATACCCGACACGAGCGGTTCGCTCGCGTCGATCCGATAGCCATGCATCGTACGCCTTCAGGTTCGATGCACCTGCGATCGCCACAGCGACATCTGTCACGACATTGGTCGGCGGCACATCGGCAGGCAAGGTGAAGTCCATGGTTCCTTCGTTCGCCGCCCCGCATGCAACGGTCACCTCGCGCGGGACTGGCACACCCGTCGAGCGCACTCTGGTCGTCGGCACATCGCGCGGCGCCGATTCGGATGCTCGAAAGAGATCCGAAAAGGCGGCATAGACTCGCGCGGATCGGCTGGCCGGCTTGGCGATCTCGATATGGTTCCCGTCAAATGGCAGAACGGCCTGATTGCACAATGACAAGGCGCTGTCTTCGCTGACCACGCGCTCACCAAACGTGTCGCGGGTTTCGTAGGCGCAATGGCTCGCGATCGGAAATTGAGCGGCTAGCCAATCTCGCTGCAGCACGTTGAGGTAGGCGTCACCGCGGCCGCGGTCGGCCATCGATGCCAGTTGCGGGTTGCCGCTCAGCGCCTTCGCCGCTCGTGCCATTGCGGAGCCGTTGGTTGGTGTGGACAAAAACATTATCGCAGGAACTTGCTTCGCAAAGTCGCGGTATCGGCGAAGCAGACCTCTCACCACCAGACCGCCCATGCTGTGAGAGATGAAGTAGACGCGTCGGTGAGCGACGAAGATTTCGTCGTGATTGAACGCGACGCGTGCATCTTCCACTAGCTCGTCGATCGACAACGCATCGGCGACGGCTGGGCTGCGGAAGGAATGCACATACACGTCCGCGCCGGCAATAGCCGGATCGGACGAAAGCAGCGTCGGCCACGACTCGCCGCTCTCAGAATTGGACCAAGTCGAACCCGCGTCGCCGAAGATGCCATGGACGAACACCACGACTGCGTCGGCATTGGTGCGCGTCACATATCCGGGGCGAACCCGCGTGACTGCGTGGGGAGGGGGGCTGCATCCCGGCGTGAATCCGCCGGTGATGAGCAACCCGGCGACGCTAGCGGCTGCGAATCGGCGCACCGTGACGATCAGCATAACGCCAACCCTTGCTGCAACCGTTTCTTCATCTCGTCGTCCGTCGCGGCGGATACCGCTTCGCGCAACGCGTCACACGGTGTCGGCAACCGGCCGTCGTTCGACACATTCGACACGAGGGCTGCCAGCAGCAATGCGTCGACCAACGTCGGGCTCATACTATTGTCGCTGGCGTAGAGACGTCGCGCGATCGGCAGGATCTCTACGGCGATATCAGCAGCCTCGCTGACCCTCCGCTGGGGAAGTAATCTCTTCGCGAGATACATTCCAGTTTCCACAACCGCCTGATCGTCGTCAGGCGTAAAACGCGCGCGCGCCTTGAGCAGGACGTAGGCCTCAGCGTATTGTTTTTCCGCCTCCGATCCGTCTCCCGCTTCTTCCAGTCGCTCGCCATCGCGCACGAGGGCAATGCCAAGCAGCCTCGCCTGAGTGACCGGATCGCGCTCATACAGACGTCGGATTTGCGGGAGCGCCTCCCGAATGGCCGCAGCCGATTCGACATCCAAGTCCATCCTGTGGTACAGGAACGACATGTTGACCAACAGGCCCGCGCGCAAGACCGCCAGGCGTTGCTCATCTGTTCCACCTGAAGCACTGCGCGTGATACGACGAAGGGTTTCCAGGGTGCGCTCTCCGACTTCTCGCGCCTCCGACAATCTCCCTTGGAACTCATAGGAGGTCTCGAGGTTGTTCAGTGCCTCGCATTTGCTGAGGAGATCTCCCGCGACTTCGTAGAGATCCGCTGCCGCCAGATCGTACCGCTCGCTCTTCACGTAGTCGCGTGTGCGCCGGTACGCCACGCCCAGATTGCTTGAGATCTCCGCTCGGAACCGTGTGTTGCTCTGCAGCGCGTCTCCCGAGCTGTCCACCGACTCGCGCTCGATGACACGAAGCACCCGCTCGAGCACGTCTTCACCCTCGCGCGTGCGACCAACGTCGATGAGGGTATAGCCGTACCGGCGGAGGTATTCGCCGCGTTCGGGCTGCAGCTCGACGGCACGCGCGTACTGAGTGAGGGCTTCATCGGGCTTGAAGCGCAGGTCAAGGACGCGTGCCAAATCGTAGTGCGCCTGCGCCAGCGTTCTGACAACGGGATTGGTACCCGTCGTCATGTCGCGGAGAATGGACTCCGCACCGGCAAGGTCGCCCACCTTCAGCCGTTCCGCGGCGAGCCGTGCCCTACCCGATTCGTCGCCGTTGCGCGACAGCTCGGTCGAGAGTTCGCTGTATCGCCTCACCCAGTTATCCGCTCGTTTGATCCGCTCGTTGAGCGTCGATTTCGTCTGGCTGAGCTGCTGATTCAATGGCTGCAGCAACGCCGGATCGATGCCGCGGCAAACGATGAGCACGTCTCCGATGACGTCCGACACGTTCGGACTGCACCATCCGGATGTCTGTTGAACAGACGTAGGTGACTGCCCCTGTGCAGGCGTAGCGGCGACAAGGAATGCCCCCAGCGCGGTTGCGGCGAAGGCTATCACTGAAGTGAACATGACGATTCAACCGTCGTGGTAGCGCGTTGCCGATCGTCCGGCTCGAGTGAGCTATGACGCAGGGCATCCGATAGCAGGCGGCAACCTTCCGCCGTGTTCTTGGCAAACTGCAACTCGAAATCACCCATCTCGATCATCGCCCGCGGCATGTACTTGGAGTCCTCACCGAGCGTGGCGCGAATCTCCTCGATGGCATCCTTGTAAGCCTTTCGCGCCTGGTCGAGCACACTTGTCAAAGCGTACAAACGCGCCAGAGCAATGAGATTCTGCAGACGACCGGTGCCTCGAGCGACCATCTTCTGGGTCTTCATCAGATCAAAGACACCCAACGCATGCAACAGTGTTTCCTCGGCGCCCTCTCCATCGTCGGCTCGAATCTGCGCGGCTCCGAGGGACACCAACAGACCTCCATACCGTTCGGCGTAACCGTCCTCGACAATGATGAATTTTTCGCCGTACGCGATCGACCGCCGATAGCGTTCGACGGCTTCGCCGAATCGATCCTGAGCGACGGCCGCATCGCCGTACAATTCCCATGCCCTTAGGATGAACTCCCGGTCGGCCGGCGTCTTCGGAATGAGACGATCTGCCCGCGCTGTCGCGTCGAGGAGCACGCGTTCGGCCCCAGCCGCATCGTCGTTGTTCAGGCGTGCCTCAGCGAGCACAATCTCGGCCATGTGTATGTACTCGGCCACCGCAGGTATCGCCTTCTCCATGGTTCTCATCGTCTCGATCGCTTTCGACGAGAGCGCTATGGCTTCGTCGCTGTCCTTGCCGACAATGGCCTGGGCAAGCTGCACCCTCAGCACCAACTCCGCCACTCGCATGAAATCGGCCTTTTGATTCGGCATGGCCTGCAATTCCGCGCGAATCAGCTCTTCCGCCTTGGCCTCCCGGTTGCTATGCAAGTAGATGGAGATCAAGGCGGACCGCACGCTAGTTTTCCACTCTTGTGCCTGACGGTCGTCGAAGTTGCGCAGGCGCGATAGAGCAGATCTGAAATGCGACTCGGCGCTGTCTAGTTCTTTAGCATCGAATTCGGCTTCCGCGAGCAACGCTTCAGTGACGGCCAGTTTTCTATGGGCGTCTGAATCGCTCGGCTCGGCATGACGACGGAGCATCGTCTCGTACACACGGCGGGCGTCACGCTCACGCCCGTCCGCAGAAAGCGCGGATGCGTAAGCTTCGCCGAAATCAAGCGAGTCCGGAACAAGACGGTATGCCGTTTCGAGATGCAACACGGCCTCGTGTTCTCGAAACTGCAGTACGAGAATGTTACCCAGTTCGGCCTCGGCCCTGGCCGTTGCGCCGACATCCGATGTCATCCGGCTCACCGCTTGCCTCAAGAGAGCTTCGGCCTGTGGCAAGTCACCTGCCTCGAGAGCCTTCGAGGCATCCTTGAGCAACGAATTCTTCAGAGCGGCGCCAGAAAGCGCGGAGCGGAGATCCTTGTACATCGCTGCCCAGCGGTTCGCTCGAGCGACTTGCTCGTCGACGCCGACCTGCATGGCTTTGAGTTGGCGGTTTAGAGACGCCAGTGCTTTGAGACTGACCCCTTCGCACACAATCGTCACGTCGCCACGCACTTCTGACACGGTGCCTCGGCACGCATCCGGACCCGAAAGGCGAACCTGGGCATCTCCGTGCGCGGCTACCAACAGAACCCCAGCGCTGAGTGATGAGACGAGCGCTTTAAGCATGGCATCCGCGACCAAGAACGCGTTTCGGGGTGCGCATTATTCTACCCAGGCTAGCTCCCTCATGACTGTTTTCGACCAAGCTGTCTGCGGCTTCGCAGTGCCGGTCGGACTTCGCGTTGCCGCTAAGGTCCATTTCTAGAGCGGCGCGCGCGCCTCCGCGCGGCTACGTTCATCGCCGCGCTCGTGCCGTGACTCGAGACAACGCCGGCCGCATTTCAAACCTGGGAACAAGTTGAACTTGAGACCAACATGGGCGCTGACATTCGCCCCAATGCACTCTTCTTGACACCGCGAACGGACGTAGCGACTTACACTTCTACTGGTCATCCGGTGTTCCATACAGAATCAGTTGCAGCGGACGATCGACCACTACCGCCCGCCCGTTGTTGCTCTTCGTAGCCGCGTCGAGAAGCGATTCTGGGCTAAGACTGAAGAGAACAAGCGCCTCCAGGTCGAGCGTATTTCGTGTTCCAGATCGCATTTTCGACACCACATCGTTGATGCGCGTGCCCTTCACCGTGACGAGGCGGACGGGAACCGTGGTCGTTTCATCAACGATGACGTCTCCGTTCATGCGAAAGCTACCGGCGCCGTCGCCCTCAATGGACGGACGGTCGATCGTTAGCTGCAGCCGCGTGAAGTTGCCAATCCGGCCGCCGCGGAACGCGATGTCCACCGAGCCGGCATTGCGCGTCACGGACACAGTCGTGCGCTGTGCAATGGCCAAAGCCGTCGTTTCGCCCACGCCGCCTTGGTATTCGCCAGCAAATACGTTGGGAGCAAAATCAAAGGTCTTGCCGGCAAGGGTCACGGCGATCAACGGGTGCAATTCGACGGCATGGTCCGGATTTGACCCGCTTCCGCCGTCCAAGTGTTCAGGCCAAATGCGCGGCACTCCAGTTGCCGAAATGCTGGCGCCGACCACTTGGTCGCCAAACGCATTCCAGTCCGCGTCTTTCTGCTCCGTCTTGCCGGGAAACGGCTGGACGCAAACGTTCATCGGTTCCAACACGAGGCCGTCAGGACTGCCCTGAAAGGCGCCTGTGTGCGCGCCGAAATGCATCTCACAGTCGTCTTCGAGTTTGTGCACCTTAGATCGCGCCTGCACATCCACGCTATTGAGGGTTACGAGGACGGTGTGTGCCCAACTTTGTAGATTGGTGAGGGGTACGCTGAACTCCTTGGCGGCGGCGGGACGCCCGCGCGTCGTCCGTGCCGCAGCTGCTGTGCTCGCACGGGCCGGGCCTCGGTCAAGGGCCGGCGCCAGCAGTCCCAGCGCCAGCGGTATGGAGGCGATGGCAGAACCCGTCGCCATTGAACGGCGGCTAGGCATCGGGAGCTCCTTCCCCACGTTGAGCGGGTGACGACGTGGCTTTGCTCATCAGGTAGCCCGCGTGGCTGATCCCGAGCAGAGGCAACATCCCACTCCCGACGTCCGGCAAGGAGGCGGGGAGTTGAACGCCGCGAAGTAGCTGGCCAACGGCCACGCCGTAGGCGAGGACGATGAGGACCGTGAAGAAGAACATCTGCATCTTCCCGATGTCGAGCAGCGAGAAGTCGTCCACGTTCTCGCCCATAAACAGGTCGGCGAAGCTGGCTTCCTTGATTGACTTGTTCTTGACGATCTGCCCCTCCACGGTCACGGCATCGGGTTGCGTCCCTTGCCGCCTCACAAGCGCGTCCGCCTTCACTGGATCAGTTGCGGTTTCCTTCTTGCTGTTTTTGATCAACGGGGACCCGATCAGAGACGTCGTGCTGATGCCAAGGAGAATCCACACGGTCTCTGGCACTGCGACATCCATCGCGGTCACGGGATCCGTCTGTGCGCGGGCAATAGCAATCGTGCCGAAGGCGGCCACGACGACAATCGTCCACACAGCCATCTGCAGCCGCGAGAGGCTCATGCGCAGCCGTTCGTCCACGAAGGCGCCCTTCCACGCACCGGTGACACCGTGTCCAACAATCAGCGTGAATGCGGACAACGCCAGCATGGCGACGATCCACGAGGGGTACACGCCCCACGGGAGCCACACCCCCATCCAGACAAAAAACGCGGTCAGGGCAACAACGGCAGCGGTATGCCAGACACGCCAACGCGACATGGGACCCGGGGCAGCTTGATCGTCGGCCATTGTTCTACCTCACACTGAGAATCGTCCCCGGGACAGGCTTACACCGCGAGCGACTTCAGCTGCCCGAATAGACGGCCGCCGCCGTGCGTATTTCGCATGCGTTGGATCAAATTGTTAACGACGGGAGACGGGCGCATCCTCTTCTGACCGCAGGCGAGAAGCAAGGAAAAAATGGCGCGCAAAGGACAATGGCCAGACGGCCACGGAATAGCCACTCTTAATACGATCCGCCCGATCGCTCGAAGAGGTCAGCCTATTGGCCACAGTAGTCAACCCATTGCCCTCCTGCCTATAATGGGCGTTCAAAAAGACGGGACTCTGTGGCAAAGCATTCATCGCAGGTTATGGAACTGGCCAGGAAAGGGCGCCGGGCACCGTCTTGCGGAACTCCAGGCAGAGATGGCCAGCTTGATTGGATCGTTCCCGCACCTAGCCGAGCACAAGAGCCGGCGCGTCTCGCACGGACGTGTCGCCATGCACGGGCGGCCAAGGAACAGTCGAGGGGAACCACCGGGCGCAACCCGAGGTCCAAGATGTCGGCGGCAGCCCGAAAGGCCGTCAGTGTGCGGATGAAGAAGTACTGGGCGGCCAAACGGGCGAGCTCGAAGTAGACGAGGCGCGATTTTGGGGCCCAATAAGCTGGCGGGCACCAGACGGAGGAGAACGGCGGGGCCGCTACCGAATCGCGAAATGAACGCCAGGCCCGAGCGGACGGGACACGTATAGCGATCTCACCGGACGCTGCGTTGCGGCCAGTGCAAAGGGAAAGCGTCGCGGGGGCCTCTGAACGCGGACGTCTCCTTGGCAGCAAAGGTTCGGCACCGGTCGACTCGTCCGGGCGGCACCCCACGTCGAAACGTCAAGATCAGAACGGGAAGGCAAAGAGAAAGTCGGTCTCCAGAACGTTGCCGCCAAGACCTTAGCCCTCCCGCACCACACGCTCGCCTCGACATAAGGGGTCTGGAGTAGGCAGAGAAAGTCGTTCTTTAGGCTCGTTCCCGGTGCCAATAGGCGAAAACGGATGCAAAAGACGGCAAACAGCTTTGGTTCCCCCTGCACACTGAACATCGTGCCCTGCTCAACCTGGGAATTATGGTTTTTCACGGCTTCACGAAGACGTTTTTGATAAGGTTCTAACTGACCCGACAGTGTGGTAGCGATTGTGCGGACACGCGAATCGGAAACAATGGTCGAACGCTACGCTCCAGCCCTTGGAATATTTCGCCATGTCGTGCGAGCGTCTCAGTTGCGCCTATCTGCGGCCAGCGAGACATCACCAAGTTGGCGTAGACGTCGCTCACGTCACCGCCCTGATGTTGCATTCAGGCCGGGCCAACGTAGCGATTAAGCGATGCCGATCAGGCGATCAAGCTCGAAGGCAACTTCCCTCGCCGTGACGTCCCAGTAGTGAGTGTGAGCGCCGGCGCCAATGCGGACGTCTCGCCATTGGAGTGTTGGCGGCGCAAGGCCGAGCTCGAGGCTGCGGCCAACATAGTCGCCGCTCCGGTACATATTCACCCAGCCCCTCAATCCGAGCACGTTCGGCACGTGAACGGCATCATCCACCCAGTTGTACAAGTGCGGAAATCGCAGCTCGTACAGCTGTACGAGCGGACAGCCCATCGTCAACAGATATACCGGTAGCTCGCGGCCCAGACGTGCGAGCGACGGTTCGCGAATGATCCTGGCGAACCGCAGCAGATCGGCGGTGATGACGGTGCCCTGGCTGTGGGCGATGATCACTACCGCATCGTACGGGATGCCGTCGCGGTCTTGCCAATGCGACACATAACGCAGCAGCGAGGCATAGCGCGCGCAGATTCTGGCGCGTGGGTTGCGGGCGAGCGGATGCTCGCGCAGGTAGCTGTCCACATCCAGGAGCACGTCGAGCGGGCTGCGGAGGCCGAGCGCAATGTTCTTCAGGCGGCCGCGCACCAGCATCAGCGTGCCCGCAGACGCCAGCAGCACCGTGTCGAACCAGTAGAACGTGCGGTCTGTCAGGTCCCGAACGAATGCGATCGACCCCTGCGACATGAGAGAGGCAGCGATTTTTTCTCTTGCGCCGAACGCGTCGAGAAGTCCAAATACCGGCAATACCACGGCAAAGCCGATGTAGACCAGCCGGCCCGCCTGACGCAGGATACTGAAGCCGTTGGTGAGCCAGTGATCGAGCGCGTCGGTGCTACGCGTTGACGAGGACCGCGGCGGGATCACTTCGGTCAGAGCGGCCGGCAGCAGGGCCCACAAGGCGATGGCTGCGGCCACGCCCGTCAATAAGAGCATCAGGGCGAGCCCGCTCGTGCCGCTGTCACGCACCAGGAATCCGATAACCGCCTGTGACGAGATAGGTCGGAATCTGCTGCCGAATACTCGATATAGAAGCGGGAAGTCGTAGGGGAAGTTCGGAATCACCTTCGCGGCGGCCTGGCCGACGAGCTCCCACAAGGCCAGGGTGATGAGCAGAAAGGCCGCAGCCGGCAAGGCCAGAGTGAGCCGCCCTGTCCAGCAGGCGCGAAAAATGCGAGCCTGTTGTTCTGCAGTCGCGCGTTTGCCGTTGCTGAGGAGCTTCACCAGCGATCCACCGAAATGGGCCATCAGCAGCGTCAACACGAAGGTAATCCACGCCACAACGAGCGAGACATAGACACCCTCTATCACCAATAAGAGCGCTTCAATCACGCTCTGGGTGGCGGGCGTTCCAACGGTTGCCGTGCCCATCCTGATGAATGCGAGCGCCGCCCACGCGCCGAACACGGCGCCGATGAGGCGACCGTAGATCCGCGCTTCGGGACGTCGGCGCTGATAGTGGCTCAGCAACCACGCGTATAGGGCGCCACCGGCCGCCAGCAGCTCGAGCGCGCCTACGCGCGCGTATCCCAACCATGTAATCGCGGCCCATGCGAACGCCCCGGCCACCGCCGCGCCGGCGGCCGCGTAGCCGATCATGCCGACTGCGCTGGCAGCGCTGCGCAAGTACGCAAAGGCGCCGGCCGTAACCAGCACGATCAGCACGGTGACGGCGGTAATCGCCGTCGGAGCGACTGAGTACGTGGCGGCAAGGCCGGTGACCAGGCCAACCGCCGCAAGCACCGCGAGCACGAGGTTCAGCAGCGCGATCCAGACGGCGAGCGTGTTGGCGGCAGCGCGCTGGCACCACGCCCACACGCCCCAGGACCAGTGCTTAAAGCCATCGACGTTCGACGCCGCGTTGACGGAGTGAACGCCGAGGCTGCCGAGATGAAAGATCAGCTGATAGAGCTCGCCGAACACCCGAAGGACTCCCTTGCCTAGGCGCGAAAGATCGGCCCAGTACATTTCGTAGACGTGAACGGTCCGCTGTTCTTCCCCGTCAGTGCGAGCGGCGGCCAAACGCGGCGTCTGGTAGGTCTCTGCCGGATCGCCGCCGCGGTAGTCGCGCAACATCCCGTACATGAATTCGTAGGCGGTATCGTGTGCGTGGCGTCCGTCCCGGCGGTTGATTTTCGACAACTGGTCGTAGCTCGCAATGAGCTGCCCCGGCTTCGCCTTATAGGACGGTGGAGCTTCCTCGTCCACGTTGAGTGGCTGGACCGGCACTCTGAGCGGCTCGACGATGAACGGCGTGTACGTGGGGCCGCCGATCGCCTGGAGATTCTGCAGCAGGTTGCCGATCGTGCAGGCCGTTTCGTTCGGCTGCTGATCGGCAACCCCGTGTACGGCGATCACGGCGATGCGGCGGCTGGCCACTACGTTCCTCCTCCCCGCTGGCGGGCTACTTCTTGGCGACCTTTGCGATTTCCTGACCGATCTGCACAAACCCGAATCCTATGCCCCAGTAAGCCCGTTTCTCCGACACATTCAAGTTCCAGCCGTGCGTCACCTGCACGGCATTTGCGAAGAGCGACGCGGTGAGACCCGCGCCCACCTGGATCGACGAGCTCGTCGTGGTCCTGAAACCGCCCACCACCTGACCGGCGGCGTTCTTCACGGACGGGTCGAAGTCGTTCGCCGAAAAGTTCATGAGGCTGACGTTCATGCCGATTCCGGGTGCGAGCGCGCTGAGGAAGCGGCTCCACGGCGTATATTCGGCGGACCATTCGACTCGGAGCTTCTCTTTCCCGGCGCTGTCTTTGCCGTCCGGGACCATGGTCTGCTTCAGGCCTCTCGAATAGAAGACGGGCCCGAAGGTGACGCCCGGCGCCGCCGAGAAGTTGGTGGCGACCGGCTGGCCTTTATCGTCGAGGACCGTGCCGAGGCGACGGAGATAGAAGGCCGACGGCTCCGTGGTGACGCGCGCCTTGTACTTCCTGATACCGATCTGGAAGTCGTGCGAGACGCCGCCGCTGCCTTCGCCGCCGGCGCCGCGCGCCTGGATCGTCAGCGTGAGCGTCTCGCCGTCGGCCGCCTTGTACTTTCGCAGGTCGATGGTGCCGGGCGCGAGGATGTCGCGGAAGTGCGGCAGGACGGTCTTCCTCCAGGTTGTCTCGAAGAGTTCCGTGGATTGATTGTCGAGCGTCCTGAGCGGCTGCATGTCGTCCCACAGCATCGGCAGACTCAGCCTGAGGTCGGCGCCTGCTCGCCGGCGCGGCTCCGGCTCGCCGTTGATCATGGTGGCGACGTCGGTCCTGAACTTCGCGGCCATGGCCTTCAACGACCGCACGTCCACTCGGAAGACCTGCGAGCCGATCTCCGAGAGGATCAGCGCGTTCTTGTCGCTGGTGAAGAAATCGACGATCGAATCGATGCGCGGCTGGAACGCGCGTAGGTGGCTTTGAAGAACGGCGTCGGCGTCGACGTCGTTCTTCAGCCGGTACGTGCAGGCATCAGGATGCCTCTTGCCTGGCGGAGGGGTCTGGAGACAGGCGTCCTGGTAAAGCGCGCCGATCAGATCCTTGATTACGTCGTGAAGGTTCCGCAGCATGACGTGCACGTCGCTCGCGGTCCTCAGAGCGACGCCCGCCTGCGACGCCTGTGTCTTGGGATCCGCCGCCACCTCGGAATAATTCAGGACCTCGACCTTCACGGGGCCGTCGACGCGGCTCAGTTCGGCCGTCATGAACAGACCGTTGAGGGCGAGGTCGGGGCCGAAATGGGTCGGATCGATCTGGATCACGATCTTGCTGTCGGCGTCCACGCGCAGCAGGGTCGGCGAGGTCGCAACCATCTTGGGGTCGTACAGCACGACGCGGCGGTCGCCGGCCTCCTCGTAGATTTTCACATAGTACGCCGGATCGAACGGATGCTCTTCACGCGGCTTCGTATCCACTAGGGGGGGCGCCTGGGCCAGTGCGGATCCTGACATCGCCAGGACGAGGATTGCGGCGCGTGCGGTGATGGAACGCATAAGTGCTCCTTGTCGCGATACTGAGTGTGTGAGACGGACGCGGTCGTCGATTCAGCAGGACCGGTCCCACCGGCAGTCGATCCGTTCAGATGGGCCTCTCGGGATGCAGTGGATTTCGGGCCTTATTCATCCGCCGACAGGAGGGTGCACCAATGACCTGCCACTCGCTCACGCGGGGCATAGAGGTTGCCTAGAGCCGCGCCTGTCAAAACAAATGGACGCCGAGTCCGATCCGAACAATAACACCCGAGTAATCAAGCGTTTGGGGAAGGCTTCCAACCTGCGAAACACCACCGCCAGCGCCCGGTGAAAATCCGTTCTTTGGTGTTAGAACGACGTCTGAAAACTGCAAACTGCGGTACCCGCCTTCAACGAGTAACGAGGCTTTGCTGACTGGAAACTCGATGCCGACGATTCCGACATACCCTAGCGTTGCGGCACTTAACGAAAGCGACCCGGGGCGGTCGGAGACCGTCAGTTCAGCGTTGCCGAGACTGCCGAGACCTTCGCCGAGCCGGTAGTACCCGAGGCCAACCGGCCTAACGTTGATTTGGAAATGCGAACGGTCGAATGTAATTCGGGGCGACACGTACAGCCCAAGGACCGGAATACTCCAGTTGACCGTCGCCGAGGCACCATTGGCGATATGGTCTGTCTTTGAACTGGCATTAATGAGTTCAGCACCGAACGGTATCTTCACGGTAACCGTCTTCAGCCCTGGTATCGGTACTGGAAGTGTGTCCATTTCTGCCGACACGTTAAATGCGCGTCGGACAGGATTGTTCTGTTGCGACTGCAGCAATTGATTGAAGGCATCCATCGCTAGCCATGAAAAACCGACCCAGATTCTCAACGCTGAAGAGTCTGCCGCCGCTTGCGGTGACGGCTTCTTCGCCTGAGCAGAGTCCGTTTGTGCAAAGGCGCCGATTGGCGAGCTCAAAAGTACCAAGATAACGAAGAGGGCCGTTCTTCGAATTCGCGAGGCTACAATCGAAATTGGGCCGCCCCAGGCGTACATACGATCGAATCGGAACACGACTCTCAATCGATACCTCCGTAACTCATAGTTGGCCGCACTCGCCGCGCGGGGGCTAGCCGCCGACTACGGCAGATACTCGACATCTCTGAGAAAGACCGTCCGCGCTGCAGTTCCGGTAAAGACCAGCTCAAACAGCAGGTACAGACGCTTGGGATCTGCCGTGATGAAGTCGCTGATCGCCATGTCAAATGTTTGCCAGCTCGAGGAGAGCACGAACGTTTTCTTGGCCTCCGAACCGTCGTCGGGATCCGTGTTGTCCTTGATCCCAATCTGAACCGCTTCGCCACCAATGGCTCCGCGAAGCTGGACACGAAGGGTCTTGAATTCGGAGAGATCCCTGGATGGTCTCGCACCCAGTTGAGTGTCGCCGGACAACACTACGGCGACAAATCCAAATTGTTGGTTGGACGGGTACGCCGCCTGTAGTCCGTCTGGTGCTAGAGTGACCCAATTGGTATTGCCTTGGTCAGTATTTACGAGAACATTGATTCCGGAGCCCACACGACCCGACAGATCAACAAAGGTTATTGCAGCAACCGATGTTGGATTTGTTGGCGCGGATCCGCAGCCGCTCAATAGGACCATTGCCAGAATTGTGCTGCCGATCCGAATCATATCGTCGCCCTCAAGAATTGTTCGTAAGCGCTCGCCGAAACCATCATATCGACGAACCGAGCGAGTGCCAGTAATGACCGACGAGCGCAGCAGTTCTGTGTGATGACGAGTGCGCTCCGTGCGTATCACTGGTCGTCAGGCGTACCGTACAAGATCGACTGAATGGTTTCTCGACGCGCACCGCGGAGCCGCCCTATAAAAATGTCCGAGATGTTCGCCTCGTTGATGTCCGTGTTCTTGACGACGTTCCCGCCACGGTGATGGTCGCGGCGCTCGCGCCTTGGGCCGCGGCGAGCCGCGACACTTTGTCGCGAGAAGGCTCGGGTGCATCCTTCTGCGTGTTTTTGATCAGGGGTGAACCAATCAGCGAGGTGGCGCTGATGCCCAGCAGAGCCCAAATGCTTTCAGGAACCCCAATGTCAAGGGCGCTCACGGCGTCACCATTCATGCGCGTTCCCGCGATGGTGGCGAACGCCGACACGATAAGAATCGTCCACAGAAACAGTTGCGGGCGCGACAGGCTCATGCGAAGGCGCTCGTCAACGAATGCGCCCTTCCATATACCGGTCACGCCGTGACCCACAAGTAACGTGAAGCCGGCCATTTCGGTCATCACCACGATCCACGAGACGTAGGCGGTCAAGGGCTGGAGATGGTCAGCGCCACGAAGAATAGCGTGAGGGCGACGACGCCAGCGGTCAGCTCCAGCGCGGCTCGCCACACCTCGACGCCGAAGGCCGGCGGCGCGACGCCGAGGGCGTCGGCGATGTCCACCCCGTGCACCACCAGCTCGAAGGTGCGGGTCTCCAGGTAAACCGAGAGCCGCATGCCGCCCGCGATGGTGGTGATCAGCGGGTCGTCGGCGCGCTCGCACTGAGGCAGGACGCGGTCCACGATCGCGGTGAACGCCTCAGCCGGTCGAGGACCTAGAGCCTCACCGGCGTCGCGGCCGCGCTGGGCGACCCCGCCACCGGCGTCCGCCGCCAGGCGTTGCCCAGCCACCACGTACGCCGCGGCGGTCGCCAG
>Ga0163163_10001323_pt1 | contig 20914 bp, 16 predicted proteins | sample S65metaG_FD_119766 | JGI IMG/M metagenome (GOLD analysis project Ga0163163, IMG submission 119766) | Switchgrass rhizosphere microbial communities from Kellogg Biological Station, Michigan, USA - S6-5 metaG | ecosystem: Host-associated > Plants > Roots > Rhizosphere > Soil | place: USA...
CGATGTACATGTCGCTGCGCGGCCTCGGGAAGCAATTTGCCGATCACCTGCCGCAATTCTTCAAAGAGAAAGCCTCGCTCGCGGAAGAGCTCGCCCGTGGTTTCGTCACCGGCGGCACCTTGTTCGAGGAGCTTGGATTCTACTACATCGGCATCGTCGACGGTCACGATCTCGAACAGCTGTTGCCGGTACTGGAAAATGTCCGCGACGCAGACAGCGGCCCGTTCCTCGTGCACGTGCGCACCGAGAAGGGGAAAGGCTACGCACCCGCCGAAGCGTCCAAGGACAAATACCACGGCGTCGTCAAATTCGACGTCCCGACCGGCAAGCAGCACAAGGCCGCCTCGAACGCACCTTCCTACACGAAGGTGTTCGGCGAGAGCCTGGTGAAGGAGGCCCAGAAGGACGACCGCATCGTGGCTATCACGGCTGCGATGCCCGGCGGCACCGGCGTTGATATTTTCGGCAAGGCATTTCCGGATCGCACATTCGACGTCGGCATCGCCGAACAGCACGCCGTCACATTTGCCGCGGGAATGGCGACCCAAGGCTACAAGCCTTTTGTGGCGATCTACTCGACCTTCCTGCAGCGCGCTTATGACCAGGTCGTGCACGACGTCGCCATTCAGCAATTGCCGGTCCGCTTTGTGCTGGACCGCGCCGGCCTCGTGGGCGCCGATGGGCCGACACATGCCGGCTCGTTCGACCTTGCTTATCTGGGCTGCTTGCCCCAGTTCGTCATTATGGCGGCAGCCGACGAGGCCGATCTCGTCCACATGGTCGCCACGGCCGCAACGATCGATGACCGCCCGTCAGCCCTGCGCTACCCGCGCGGCGACGGCGTCGGCGTCGAGATGCCCACCGCCGGGGTGCCGCTCGAGATCGGGCGCGGGCGCATCATCGCCGAAGGCACGACCGTCGCGCTGCTGTCGCTCGGCACGCGCCTCGCCGAATGCACGAAGGCCGCGGAAGTTCTCGCGGCGCACGGCATCTCGACCACCGTTGCCGACGCACGTTTCGCGAAGCCGCTGGACACCGATCTCGTTCTTCGTCTTGCGCGCGAGCACGAACTGCTCGTGACTGTCGAAGAAGGAGCGGTCGGCGGCTTTGGCGCGCATGTCATGCAATTCCTGTCGGACTTCGGCGCGCTCGATCGCACGAACTTCAAAATTCGAAGCATGATTCTGCCCGACGTTTTCATCGACCACGATTCACCGCCCGCCATGTACGCAAGGGCAGGCCTTGATGCGAACGGCATCGTGGCTAAAGTATTCGACGTCTTCGGAGCAAAGCACGCTCCGGAATTGCAGCCATCCGAGATCGCGCTCCTGCAGGATCGCGCCCGGCGTCGGCGGCAAGCGGCCAGTAGCCGGACGAACGGGGGGGCGTGATGAAGGTTATACTGGCGAAGCCGCGCGGCTTCTGCGCTGGCGTCGTACGTGCGATCGAGATTGTCGAACGCGCGCTCGACAAATACGGGCCGCCGGTCTATGTGCGGCACGAAATCGTGCACAACAAATGGGTCGTCGATGCGCTCAAGGCGCGTGGCGCCCGTTTTGTCGAAGAGCTGTCCGAAGTGCCGCCGAACGCCATCACGATCTTCAGTGCGCATGGCGTCGCGAAAAAAGTCGAGGCGGAAGCCGCCGAGCGCGGTCTGCGCGTGCTGAATGCGACTTGCCCATTAGTGTCGAAGGTCCATGCGCAAGGTCGCCACTATCTGCGGCAGGGACGCACGGTGATTCTGATCGGCCATGCCGGCCACCCCGAGGTCGAGGGCACGGTGGGTCAGATTCCCGGGCCGGTCCTGCTCGTGCAGACGGAGGACGATGTCGCGACCCTCACCCTCCCCGAGGACACGCCAATTGCCTACGTGACCCAGACCACGCTGAGCGTCGATGACACGCGCGGGATCATTGCTGCCCTGTTCCGGCGGTTCAAGGATGTCGTTGGCCCCGGCACGCAGGATATCTGCTATGCGACACAGAATCGCCAAACGGCCTTGCTCGAACTCACCAAGCTGGTGGACATTATCTTTGTGGTGGGAGCTAAAAACAGTTCCAATTCGAACCGACTGTGCGAAATCGGCGTCGAAGCGGGCATTCCCACCCATCTGATCGCAAGCGGGGCGGAAATAAGGCCGGAGTGGTTGCATGATGTGGAAGTGGTCGGTATTACAGCAGGCGCATCTGCGCCCGAAGTCATGGTTCGGGACGTCATCAACGCTTTACGCCGCATAACTCCCGTCGAGGTGTTCACCCTACCCGGTCAGGACGAGCACATCGAATTCCGCGTTCCGGTCGATCTTCTCGATGTGACCGGCGGCAAATCAATAAGTAAGGATATCAATCTTGGGCATTCCAGTTCTCCAGAAGCTATTAGTCGGTAGTTACGTCGTCCGTCAGCGCCTGACCGGCCGGAAGCGTTATCCGCTGGTGCTGATGCTCGAGCCGCTGTTCCGGTGCAACCTGGCTTGCGCCGGCTGCGGCAAGATCGACTATCCCGATCCCATTCTGCACCAGAACATGTCGGTCGAGGACGCGCTGCACGCCGTTGACGAATGTGGTGCGCCTGTCGTGTCGATCGCCGGCGGCGAGCCGCTGCTGCACAAGCAATTACCGGAAATCGTGCGCGGCATCGTTGCGCGCAAGAAATTCGTCTATCTCTGCACCAATGCGCTTCTGATGGAAAAGAAGATGGCGCAGTACGAGCCCAGCACGTTCTTCACCTGGTCCGTGCATCTCGACGGTGACAAGGAGATGCATGACCATTCTGTCTGCCAGACGGGCGTTTATGACCGCGCTGTTGCCGCGATCAAGGCAGCAAAAGAGCGCGGCTTCCGCGTCAACATCAACTGCACCTTGTTCAACACGGCGCAGCCGGATCGCGTCGCGGAATTTTTCGACACCGTTATGGAACTGGGCGTCGACGGGATCACCGTTTCCCCCGGCTACGCTTACGAGCGTGCGCCCGACCAGCAGCACTTCCTCAATCGCGGCAAGACCAAGAATCTGTTCCGCGACGTGTTCAGGCGCGGCCCGAAGAACAAGAAGTGGTCATTCAGCCAATCCAGTATGTTCCTGGACTTCCTCGCCGGCAATCAAAGCTACCACTGCACGCCATGGGGCAATCCGACGCGCACCATCTTCGGCTGGCAGAAGCCGTGCTACCTGCTTGGCGAAGGCTACGCGAAAACTTTCAGCGAGCTGATGGACGCCACCGACTGGGACGCTTATGGCACCGGCAACTACGAAAAGTGCGCCGACTGCATGGTGCATTCCGGCTACGAGGCATCGGCCGTGAACGATGCGATCGCCCATCCGCTCAAAGCATTGGCAGTCAGCCTGCGTGGACCGCGCACCGAGGGCGAAATGACGCCCGAGATTTCGCTCGACCGCCAGCGACCCGCGGAATACGTGTTCTCGAAACACGTCGAGCGCAAAATGGACGAAATCAAGCAGGCCAAGAAACGGCCCGAACTCGCTAAGGCGGGATAAGCCGCTGGATATTCGGCGGGAATAAAAGGCGGGAAAACCGCGCTTTGATCCGGCCCGGATGGAACTTCCGGGCTGATTTGCCTGTTGTGTAAGACGAAAAGCTTCGTCACCGTTCAGGCCAAATGGCCTCGGAGCACGGGCATGCGCACGCGCACCGCGATCGTCGCAGGTCTTCTGGTTGCAGCGATTCCGCTGGACAGTCCGGCGCAGGCGCAGTTGTCGCCACAAGGGATCCTCGGCGGCGTCACGCGGCCGTTACGCCAGGTGCTTGGGCATTTTGGCCATTTTCCCCGGAATTATCGGCATCGCACCTCGGGCGGGGCGCGAGCCGCTGTCCCCATACCCGACCGGGATGCCCAGGGCGCCATTAAATCGCGCCTGGGCCGCGCCGGGCCCGCGGCGTGGGTCACGGCTTACGAAGACGTGCTCGGTTTTGCCTTCTGGCCCGATGATTACGGCGCGCAATTCCGCAGCCGCGGGTTTGATGTAATCGCGGATACGATCACCGGGCGGTTTGACCGGACGCGTGCACCGCGGGTGGCGACCACCGGAGCCACCAGGAATGACACTGGCAACGACGTCACCACCGATCAATGCAACGATGCACAGAGCGCCGACGATAAATGGCCGGCCGGCAGGATCGAGCAACTGCTGCAACTGTCAGACGCCCAGCATGCGACTCTCGACAACGTGCAGCTTGTCGCGAATGACGCTGTCAAGACGATCAGGTCAAATTGCCATCAGCCGGGAGATCTTTCGCCGCCCGACCGGCTGAGAGCACTGGTGCAGACTTTATGGGTCGTTCGTGATGGCGACATCGCGATGCGGGTCCCGCTCAAGAACTTCTATGAAAGCCTGACGAGCGCGCAAAAGAACAGCTTTGCCGTCCAGCAGCCGCAGAATTCACCGCCACCCGACGACAAGACGCAAGGCGGCGAGAACAAGCAATATCAGGCGTGCGCGGCGCAAAATATCGGCAGCGCCGAACGCCTGGTTAAAGAAATCGAGATGAGGGTCAAGCCCGATAAAGCGCAGGCCGCCAGCCTCGAAACCCTGCACAAGGCCTCGTCCGACATGGCCAAGCTTCTGATCGCATCATGCGCGCAGGCGATCCCGGCCGACCCGCTCGGGCGCCTGGATTCCGCCGCCGACCAGATCACGGCCATGAATTATGCGGCGAGCAATGTGCAGATCGCACTGGACGATTTTTACGGCAGGCTGTCGCAGACGCAGAAGGCGCGGTTCGAGGCAACCGGCCGCTGACGCGTCACATGCCGTAGGGCACGCTCGCGCTGTTGCTCTCCGTCAGATTGCGATAGCGCGCCATCGCCCACAGCGGAAAGAATTTCCGGTATCCGTGATAGCGCAGGTAGAAGACCCGCGGAAATCCGGTTGCCGTAAATCGTTCTTCATCCCAGAAGCCGGACTCGGTTTGGGTCTGCGCCAGATATTCCACGCCGCGGGCGACGGCAGGATGGCGGACCTCACCGCAGGCCATCAGGCCGAGAAGCGCCCAGGCGGTTTGCGACGATGTGCTCGCCGCCGGCTCGTGCCCGCGATAGTCGAGTCGGTAACTCGTGCCGTCTTCGCCCCAGCCCCCATCCGCATTCTGGATTGACAGTAACCAGTTGATTGCCTTGACGATTTCCGGGGAATTGTGGTCGACGCCGCAAGCATTGAGGGCGCAGAGCGACGACCAGGTGCCGTAGATGTAATTGAGGCCCCAGCGGCCGTACCAGCTGCCGTCCTTCAACTGCGTTCTGCGCAGATAATCGACGCCGCGCGCCACCGCCTCGCTTGTCTCCGGCGTCTCGCCGAGTTGCGCCAGCATCGACAGACAGCGCGCCGTTACGTCTTCCGTCGGCGGATCGATCAGCGCCCCATGATCGGCGAAGGGAATGTTGTTGAGATAGTCGTAGACGTTGTCGACGTCGAACGCGGCCCAGCCACCATTGGTGCTCTGCAGGCCCTTCACCCACTCGACCGCGCGTGCGATTGCCTGATCGTAACGGCCGCCGGCGCCGGTCCGGCGCGCCCGGTCCATTGCCATGACGACGACGGCTGTGTCGTCAAGGTCTGGATAATGCGGATTGGCATACTGGAACGCCCAGCCACCGGGCCGCACATGCGGGCGGCGCGCCGCCCAATCACCGACGACATCGAGAACCTGCTCCGGCACCAGCCAATCCAGCCCTCGCAAGGCGCTTGCATGCGCGTCGGCGCCGCCCATCTCGAGCAGCGCATGACATGTCAGCGCCGTGTCCCACACCGGCGAAACGCAGGGCTGGCAGTAGGCCTCATGATCGTGAATGACCAGCAGCCTGTCGATCGAGTCGCGCGCGATCGCTGCCTTCGCCGTATCGCCGAGCACGTCATACATGAGCGTCGCGTTCGCCATTGCGGGGAAGATCGCGCCCAGACCATCCTTGCCGTTGAGACGCTCGGTGACGAAATCGGCGGCCTTATCGATGGCGCGTTGGCGCAGGTTTTTTGGAAAGAGTTTCACCGCCGGCCGGAGAACAATATCGATGCCGCGAAACAACAGGAACCAGATCCAGCGTTGATGCGGCGCTTTCGGCGCCGGCCCGATCGACGCCGGGGGCTCGACAAAAAGCTCATCGATGCGAACGCCGAGCGGATTCTTTGCGCGCGGGCGCAGCGCCTGCAACACCAGCAGCGGCACCAGGACGGTTCGCGCCCAATAGGACACCTTTGACAAATGGAAGGGAAACCAGCTCGGCAGCAACACGATCTCGACCGGCATTTCCGGAACGCTGCGCCAGTCGAGGATTCCGTAAAGCGAAAGCAGAGCGCGCGTGAAAACGTTGGAATGAACGGCACCCCCGCGCGAAAGGATCGCTTCGCGTGCACGGCGCATATGCGGCGCATCGGGGCTTTCGCCGGTCATTTTCAGCCCGAAATAGGCCTTCACGCTGGCGCTCATATCGAAAGCGCCATCATGGAAGAGAGCCCAACCTCCGTGTGCTCCTTGAATGCGCTTGAGGTAGGCGGCGATTTTCCCCTCAAGCTCCTTGTCGATCGCCTCGCCCCGAAAGTGGCGGAGCAGAACGTATTCAGCAGGAATCGTTGCGTCCGCCTCGAGCTCGAAAACCCAATGCCCGTCGCGCTGCTGGCATTGCAGCAGTGCCTGCGTGGCTGCGGCGTTCGATTTCTGGAGCTCCGGCCGCCGCAATGACGCCTGCGCCTTCTCAGTGAAAGCAAGCGTCATGCCGCGGCCTCCATGCGGCCGCCGACAAGCTCTGCGGCACGATACCCGGAGCGGATCGCGCTCTCGATCGTTGCAGGCAGCCCTGTTGCCGTCCAGTCGCCGGCCAGCATCAGGTTGCTCCAGCGCGTTTGCGGTCCGGGGCGGCGCACATTTTGCTCCGGGGTCGACTCGAACGTTGCCCGCCGCTCGCGCACGATCTGCCACGGCGGCAGTGTCGTCGACAGGCCGGTAGCAGCTGCAACATCATTCCAGATTTTTTGCGCAAGCTCGGTGCGCGGCGCGTCGAACAGGCTGCCGCCGTCGCTGATGGTCACGCAGATGCGCCCCGGCAGCGCGAATATCCACTGGCTTGTGCCGTTGATGACACCAAGGATCGGCGGAAGCTCGGCCGGCGGATCGACTCTAAAATGAGCGTTGACGATGCCGCGGAATGCCGTCGGCACCGTAAGGCCGGGCACCTGCTTGGCCGCGACGTAAGGCGGAACCGCAAGGATAACGGCGTCGTCGGCGCCGAGATCGATTTTATGCTTCGCGAAATGAAGTTGCGCGACGCGGCTGTCGGAAAACTGCAGCCCGACCAGCTCATCTTCGAACGCGACCGGAACGCCGTGGGTGCGAAGCCATGAGATCGCCGGCTCCACAAAGACCGGACCCAAGCCGTCGCGCGCCAAAAGCGGGCGGCACTCCTGCCCGCCCAGCGCGATAGTTTCCCTGATGAGCACACCGGCAAGCTTGGCCGAGCCTTCCGGCGGCGCAATATTGAGCGCTGCGAGCAGCAGCGGCTCGAGAAAACGCGTGTAGAGCGGCCCGGAGCAATTCAGCACATCGGAGATCGGTTTGTCGGCCTTTGCCCAGGCCAGCCGTGCGACCGGAAGATAGTCGGCGACGCTGGTCTGCGGGACGCGCCGGTCTTTGTCGAAGACCCACCAGGGAAACCGGCTCTCGCCGAAGCGCAACGTCCACTGCTTTCCATTGGCAAGATCGATGAAGGGAAATTCCGCTTCCTTCGGGCCGTGCAGGCCGGCCGACGAGCCAATGGTGCCGACAAAAGACAGCGCCGCATGGTTTCCCGACAGCAGCAGATGCGTGCCGTTGTCGATGAGCATGTCGGTGGCGGCGTCGTGGTATGAGCGGCAACGTCCGCCTGCATAGGCCGTGGCCTCATGGACGGCGACCGGACGATGCGATTGCGTGAGGCGGACGGCGGCGGCAAGCCCCGCCAACCCCGCCCCGATAATATGAACAGTACCGGACTTAGACGAACGCATGCCGCAACGCGATCCATATCAGCTGGGACTTGTTGAGGTGCACCGGCTGGCGCGGCGACGCCCAGCCACGCGCTATCATGTCCTCGAGCATCTGGCGATAGACCACGCCCATGATCTTCGGAGCGCGGACGCTGCGGCGCGAACATCTGGCCATTATTTCGTTCGCCTTCGTGAAATGTCCTCGCGCACGTTCAGCAAGAAATGTGCACGCCGTCCCGAGCCGCGGGTCGGTAACGGCCGATTGGGGAATAACTGTGTCGATCCCGGCCAGCTGCAGCGCCTCGCGAGGGATATAAAGACGTCCCACGCCGGCATCCTCGTCGATATCCCGTAATATGTTCGTGAGTTGAAGGGCCCGGCCCAGATGGTGGGCCAGCATTTTCCCGTCGGATTCTCCCAATCCGAAAACCCGCACGGATAGGCGCCCCACGGCACTGGCCACCCGATCGCAATAGAGATCGAGCTCTTCAATGCCTGGCGCGCGGATGTCGGCCCGCGCATCCATTTCCACCCCGTCGATGACGGCGTGGAAATCATCCCTGCGCAGCCCGAATCGCGCAATCGCCTTCGCGAGGCCTTCTAGGCCAGGCGGCACCTGCCCGGCACAAAGCGCGTCGATGTTTTCGCGCCATGCTGCGAGCATCGCCATCTTGTCGCCGGGCACATCGCCATCGGCGATGTCGTCGACCGCGCGACAGAAGGAATAGATCTCAAACATCGCTTCGCGCTGCTCGCGGCCGAGAATGCGCATGGCGAGATAGAACGAACTGCCGCCAGCCCGCGCAGCCGCGGGGCGGCCATCCGCCGGTTGCTGGGCCTGCGCCGTCATTGCACCTGATACCTGTGCGCAGGCACGACTGCGCGCAGCAGCCGGTGCAACCCGGCGCCGACGGCACCGCGCACCGCATAACCGGCGGCCTGCGTCTTGCTGAGATGGACAGATTCGCTCAGGGGATCGCGTCTGGCGAGAATCCGCAGCAGTCGCCTGGCGAGCGTCTGGATCACGGCAATCTCAAGACCGAGCCTTCGGTCCTTTACGCTCGCCGCGAAGCCTTGGCTTTCTTTCAGCAGGGCTGTCGTCTGTGCCACGAGTCCCTTGAGGCATTCGCGCAGCGCGGGGCTCGCCCGGTTGCGGGCCAGCATGTCGACGCTCACGCCCGCCGCCGCCATGGCGTCGAGCGGAATGTAGATGCGGTTCAGTTTTTGATAATCGGATCCGCAATCTTGCAGATGGTTGATGATCTGCAAGGCCGCGCACAGCGCATCGTTCGCCGGCCAGGTCGCTTTCGATTCTCCATGCACGTCGAGAACGAAGCGTCCGACCGGCATTGCCGAGCGCGAGCAGTAATCGATCAGTTCGTCCCAGTTCGCATAGCGCTGCTTGGTAGCGTCCTGCCGGAAAGCGTCGAGCAGATCCTGCGCGTGACGCGGGGTGAGCCGTTGCGCTTCGAGAACGCCGCGCAGCTTCACGCCTTCAGGCTCATTATCCGATTTTCCGAGCAGGCTCGCCTCAAGCCCGTTGAGGCGATCGATTTTTTCCTGACTTGTCAGGGAAGCATGATCGGCGATGTCGTCGGCGACGCGGACAAATTCATAGAAGGCGAGGATCGCCGGACGATGCTGCGGCTTGATCAACCAGGACGCGACTGGAAAATTCTCGTCATGCGAGCCTTTGCCCGATCGAAGTTCTCCGCTGGTCTTCATTATACGCCCGGCGCGTCGGCGTGGACGCGCCCCTTCCATTGGCCGCCCCTGCGCCGGAAATGCTGATACGCGGACTGCAAGGTATAGATCATGTACAGCAATGCGATCCCCGGAAGGGCAACGCTCCATATGGGCGAAAGCCGATAGTACCGCAACGTGGGCACGAACGATAATGACATTGCCGCCCATGCCAGCAGGCCCAGATATCGCGGTAATCCAGAGGCAAACAGGGCCAGCGCTGGCGGCGCAACGAAGGTGATCGTCATGCCCAAAATTGTGCCGGTCAAGGCAAGCAGCGAGTAGCGCAGCTGGCTATAGGCCGAGCGCGAGACCATCCGCGCGACATCGGCAAAGGTCGGGTACGGCCGGATGCTCTGCGCACGGTTCGTCAGGGCAAGCCAGATCGGCCCCACTGTTTTCAGCTCGGCAGCCAACGAGCAGTCGTCGATCAACGCGCCACGTATACTGGCAATGCCGCCGACGCTCGCGAGCGCGTCGGCACGGACGAGCATGCAGCCGCCCGCGGCGGCGGCCATTGATGAATCGGCGCGCGATACCCACGCGAACGGATACAGCATCTGGAAAAAATAGATGAAAGCCGGAACATGGACCTTCTCGGCAAGGCTGGCACAGCGCAGCTTCGCCATCAGCGACGTCAGGACAAACCTGCCACTCTCCGAATGCGCGACCAGCCAGGAGAGCGTGTCAGGTGCATGCTCGATGTCGGCATCGGTAAGCAGCAGATACTTTGGATGAGATGTTTCCGCTGCGGCTATGCCTTGGCTGACCGCCCACAATTTTCCGGTCCAGCCGGCAGCCGGCCCTGCCGTTCTGATGACGTGCAGACGTCCATCGCCAGCGGCGGCATCTGTTGCGAGCGCTCCGGTTCCATCGTCGCTATCGTCGTCGACGACCACGATGGTGAGCGGCCCGCGATAGTCCTGTCGCAGCAACGACGTCACGCTGCGCGCAATGCACTCGGATTCGTTACGCGCCGGAATGACCGCGGCGACCGACGGCCATCGGTCGGGGATCGCCCCAACGGGCCCATCGTCCCGCACACCGGCGCGCCAGTACGCGCCCCGCGCGGCGATCAAGTAGACCCAGATCGCGGTACAGATGACTGCAATCACGACGCTCACCGACATGCACTTTTCGCTCGTATCGATCGCCCCAGCATCAACCTCGATTACTACACTAAGTTCAATTCGTCGCACGAAGCATCTGACAATGTGAGAGAATTCGACGGCCCTCATGGCAGCCCCGCGTTGACATGCGGGGGTGGGCACATACACTCCGCCCACTCGGATATCAGGCTTTTTTCGGTGAATACCCCCGCGCCAGCCAAAGTGCCCCGCTCCGCCGACGTCGTCATCGTCGGCGGCGGCAATGCCGCGTTCTGCGCGGCACACGCCGCCGCCGAGCATGGCGTTTCGGTTCTGGTGCTCGAACGTGCACCACAGGAAGAGTCCGGCGGCAACAGCCGATTCACGGCCGGCGCCTTCCGATGTGTGTATGACGGCGTCGACGACCTGCGCGCCCTGATGCCGGACCTTACCGATGAGGAAATCGCCAACACCGATTTCGGCACCTACACGCAGGACAAGTTTTTCGACGACATGGGCCGCGTGACGGAATACCGGACCGACCCTGACCTCTGCGAGATCCTGATCACGCGCAGCAAGGACACGATGCTCTGGATGCGCAAAAAGGGCATTCGGTTCATCCCGATCTACGGCCGGCAGGCCTACAAGATCGACGGCAAGTTCAAATTCTGGGGCGGCCTTACGGTGGAGTCGTGGGGCGGCGGTCCGGGGCTGATCGAGGCGCATACAACGATCGCGAAAAAGAACGGCGTCACCGTTGCCTATAATGCACGCGCGCTCTCGCTCATCGCTGACGATGACGGGGTCAAAGGCGTCAGGATCAAGCACGACGGCCGCACAGTCGACGTCAAGGCAAAATGCGTGGTGCTGGCTGCCGGGGGATTCCAGGCCAACAGCGAAATGCGCACGCGTTATCTTGGCCCCGGCTGGGAGCTGGCCAAGATCCGCGGCACCCGGTTCAACACCGGTGACGGCATCCGCATGGCGCTCGAAATCGGCGCAATGCCGACGGGAAACTGGTCCGGATGCCACGCCGTTGGATGGGACCGCAACGCGCCGGAATTCGGCGATCTAGCCGTCGGCGACAACTTCCAGAAGCACTCCTACCCCTGGGGTATCATGATCAATGCCAGTGGGGAGCGCTTCGTCGACGAGGGCGCGGACTTTCGCAACTACACCTACGCCAAATACGGGCGCGTTATTCTCATGCAGCCCGGTCAGTTTGCCTGGCAGGTATTCGACAAGAAAATCATTCCGATGCTGCGCGACGAGTATCGGATCAAGCAGGTCACCAAGGTGCGCGCCGACACGCTCGAGGAGCTCGTCAAGAGGCTCGACGACGTCGATGCCAAGCGCGCGCTGGAAACGATCAGGGCATATAACAAGGCGGTGCGTACCGATGTCACTTTTAATCCGAACGTGAAGGACGGGCGGCGAACCGAGGGCCTCGCTATCAACAAGTCGAACTGGGCCAACACGATCGACGAGCCGCCTTTCGAGGCCTATGCCGTGACTTGCGGCATCACCTTTACCTTTGGCGGGCTGAAGATCGACACGTCAGGCCGCGTGATCGACACTGACGGGCAGGTCATTGCCGGCCTGCATGCGGCCGGCGAATTGGTAGGCGGCCTGTTTTATTTCAACTATCCCGGAGGCACCGGACTGATGGCGGGCTCAGTCTTCGGAAAAATCGCCGGCACGACGGCCGGCCAGCGCGCGGCGCAAACACCGGCGTGATGCGCGAAATTCTCCGGGCGGACTATTTCCGCGTCTTAGCGGCGCGTTCCCGCAGCCGATAGAATTGGATAGCGGCGCGCGCCGTTTCCGGCCGCAATTTGTTGAACCTTTCAAAATATTCGGGAAACTCTCCCCCCGCCCCGCTGCGGACCGCAAGGATCGCCCGCGTCGTCCTCCAGGACAGATTGATCGACTTTGAAAGGACCAGCAGCTGGTCACCCGTGTCGTGCACCAGGGCCCGCTCGATTGCGCCAACCGGCAAATCGGTGAGTAACGATAGTGCGGCCGTTGTTTCGTCGAACTTCCCACTTTCGGCAAACCTGCAAAGCCGCTGTTCGGTCAGCTCGCCTTTCTGATGGAGTTGTTCGACACGGGCCATGGCCGCGGCAAAATCAGATGAATGGTCGCGCAGGCTGGTCTGGAGCTGGTCGGCAGCTTGCTTGATCATCTCGTGGACGAGATCGGCCCTGCTCCGGTCCGATGCCTCAAATTTTCGCTGCACGATTTCCGAGGCGGACTCAAAAAGGGTCAGGAGATATTCGCGCGGAATTTCCGGGCGCGCCCAAACCAGGAGTGCAAGTTCGCTGTCGTGTTTGGAACGCGATACCAGTTTCGTATAGCCAAAATCCGAGAAACGCGCGCCGGCATTTGCTGCGGTGCTTATCACCACTTTCTGATCGCCTCGCTCGACGAGGACGTCGGTGACGCCCTCACTCAGCCTGCTGCGCTGCGATATTGCGAAGAGATGGTCCTGGCCCTTCGTCTTGGCGCCGGCAATCAGCGTATCTTCGTCGACACTTTCAGACCTCCTCAGCACCGGGCCCGCAACGTCGATCGAATCGTCCAGCGCAAGCTCACGCGTTATTTTTGGCGGCGTATTCAACAACCCGGCGATGCGCTCGCCGAAAGCGGCGCGTGCCGAATGGTCGATCTCATTCACGAGCCGCCCCATGACATCGTCAAAAAGAGAGGTTTGCTCGCTGCCGAAATTGGCCGATCCGGCAGCAAACAAATCGGTGACACGCCGCAAAATCTCGGCGCGGGACGCAATATCTCTCTGCGTAATGGCAACTTCGAGATCGTCGATCAGCGATTGGCGCGACGCAATAACGGCTGGATGAGCGTCACCGCGCTGGCGACGTTCGCTGGTCGGCGCTGGTGCGACGCTATGCGGCATTTTCAACTTCTGGGACGTTATAGGCGCTGCGGAAGTCAATTTCCGACGGCAGACATGGCGCCTGGAACAGGAATCCCTGCAACGACGTCACGCCGGCAAGACGCAACAGACGGTACTGATCTGCGGTTTCAACGCCTTCGGCGGTCGTCTCGATGTCGAGGCTGCGCGCCAGCGTGAGCGTCGCTGCAATGATCGCGGCGCATTCCGTACGCTTGGTGAGGTTCTGGGTGAACGACTTATCGACCTTGATCTTGTCGAATGGGAACATCAGCAGCTGGCTCAGCGATGAATATCCCGTTCCGAAATCGTCGAGCGTGATCGCAATGCCGAGGTTTTTGAACTGGCGCAAAACCGGAAGACATTCGGTTGCCGATTCGATCAAGGCCGTTTCCGTTATCTCCAGTTCCAGCCGCTCGGGCGCCAAGCCGGACTGCGCCAGCGCACAGATCACGATATCCACCAGGTTATTCTTCCTGAATTGAACGGCAGAGAGATTGACCGACACCTTGACGTCAGCTGGCCACGTCGCCGCCTCGGCGCAGGCGGTCTGCATCAACCATTCGCCGATCTGCGTGATCATCCCGGTTTCTTCGGCGAGCGGGATGAACTGATTGGGCAGGATCACGCCCTTCGTTGGATGCCGCCAGCGAATGAGCGCTTCGGCTCCACAGATGCGGAGCGTTTGCGTTTCGACGATCGGCTGGTAGTGCAGCTCAAGCTCGTTGTTCTGGATCGCGCGGCGCAGTTCGCTCTCGAGCTCATGACGTGCGCTCGCCGCCAGACTCATTTCAGGATCGAAGAAGCAGTACCTGTTTCGGCCAGCCGACTTCGCGCGGTAGAGCGCCAGGTCTGCCATTTTCATCAGGCCGTCTGAGCTAGTCGCGTGCTCGGGCGCAAGCGCGACGCCGATGCTCGTGGCGATGTTGACTTCATTGCCCTCAATATCAAAGGGTTTCGAGACGATATCGATAATACGGTCGGCAAGCGCGCTGGCCGCTTCACGCTGGTTATCGTCGCTGTCCTGGATGATGGCAAATTCGTCACCGCCGAGGCGCGCCAATACGTCGGTCTCCCGCAGTGACGCCTTCAGGCGCACAGCCGTCTCGCGCAGCAGCGAATCACCAACCGCGTGGCCAAGCGTATCGTTGACGTGCTTGAAGCGATCGAGATCCAGCAGCAAGACCGCGAACGAATCGCCGCGCCTGCGGTGGCGCGCGACCGCTTCTTCGATCTTGTCCATGATCGAGAGGCGATTGGCGAGGCCGGTCAGCACGTCATGATGCGCCATGAAGGCGATGCGTTGCTCGGACCTCTTCCGCTCGGTGATATCGTCGATAACAACGACCAGATGCCGCGCCACCCCGGCGGCATCGCGGGCCACAATGCGGCTTGTTGCCAGGACACGCGTGTGCCCTTCCGGCATTTCGACTTCATAGTCGTTTGAGCACCTGCCGGCCGCACCTGCCAGCGTCTCCGAATCCGACGCGTCCATCCGCTCGGCGTCTTGCGGTTGATAGATTTCGAATACGGTCTTGCCCAGAACTTCGTTGCGACCCACCTTGAGCATTGTTTCAAATGCCCGGTTCACAAGTACGAACTTGCGCGTGACGGCATCTTTCACAACGACGGCGATCGGAATGTTTTCAATGATTGAATCCAGGAACTGCCGGGTTTCATCAAGTTGCTGCTCAGTGTGCAAATGGGCTGTGACGTCCTGATGGACGGCAACTGTGCCGCCGTCCGGCATGGCGCGGCGGCACACAACCAGCGTTCTGCCGTCCTGGAGTTTGTCGATTATGTAGCCGGGCTCGGAAACGAATGCGTCGTGTATGCGGTCCTTGACGTATTTTTCCGAGTCTGCCGGGCAGGAGCCGGCGGCTACCCGCAACTGCAGAATTTCGGCGAGCGTCATTCCCGGCTTTATGGCATCCGGAGTGAGGCCATACATTGTGCTGTAAAGCTCGTTGGCGAGCACCAGCTTTGTGTCAGCCCCGAACATGCAGATGCCGTGCGGCATGTTTGCAAGCGTGGCCTTCAAGAGCATGTTCGTATGCTCGATGCTCTTTTTCGCCGCCTCACGCTGCATTCGCCCCCTGACGCTCAGCGCCGTTACGCAAACAATCAGAAGTGTCAGCAGTCCGGCAAAAAGGTAGCCCGACTTCTTTTTTCCATCGACGCGCGCAAAAATTTCGGGGACGGCAGCGCCGACCGTGACAACGAAGGGATAGTCGTTGGCAACTCTATACGCGATAAGCCGTGGAACGCTGTCGCTCAGGCCACTCCTGGTATAGTACCATCCTCCCCGCGACGACCCCAGATAGGTGAACAGATCGGCGCGAGAAAAATCCTTTCCGAGCACGTACATCGTGTCCCCGCTCGTCGCACGGACGATTCCGTCGAGACCGATAACGCGGATGTATCCCTCCCGGCCAATGTTCACCGAGTTGTAGATTCGCGTCAGGTATCCCGAATCGAGTGAGGCAGTGACGACGCCATCGAATCGGCCGTCGGCCCGCACGATGCGGCGGGAAAGCTCGACGGTCCATTTGCCCGCTGCCGTTTCTGACAAAATCGGCTTCCCGACGAAGAGCTCGCTGGTTTTCGCTTCCGCCTGGCTTTTAAAGAAATTGCGGTCTTTGACATTCACGCCGCGCAGACTTGCATCGCTACTCAGCAACACAATTCCATTGCGATCGACAATGCTCACTCGCGATATTGCGTCCGACAAAGACCGATTGGCTTTGAGAGAGCCCAGCAGATCGAAATTTTCGGGTCTTTGAGCGTAAAGGATGGCGATGACGGTCAGCGTGCGATCGACTTCGCCCAATGAATTGGAAAGATGGCTTGCCAAAGCCCCCGCAAGGTTCGTCGAATTCTGGATCTCCGCGCGTTCGGCGCTGTTGCGTTCGTTGGCAAGAAAAAACGACAGCGAAATCCAGACAGCGCCGATCAGCAGTGCTCCAAGCAGCACCGATCGATGCCTGACGAAAGGCAGCCATATCGTGGCGAGTTTGATCATCTGCGAGGTGCCGCCAAGCCTCGAGGCCACACTGCAAACATCGAGAAAAATTAGCGGAAAGCCATTGAGATTCCGTTATTTGACGCATGTATTGGTCCCTTCGGATGATGTCGCGGCCGCCTGAAAACGACGCCAAAACAGCATCCGCGGATCGTTAAGCTTTATTTTGCGTTACGTAGATCCGGCCATCGCCACTGTTCAAACCCATCCGCGGGAACCGGTCCGCGCGCAGATGATCATTCGCGCCATGGCACAAAACGATCCTTCGATTACGACCGACATCCCGGCACGGCTCGACCGATTGCCGTGGGGACGATTCCACACGCTCGTCGTCGTTGCCCTCGGCATCACATGGATCTTCGACGGCCTGGAAGTGACGCTCGCAGGCAGCTTCGCCGGTGCATTGAAAGAAAGCCCATCGCTTCGATTCTCGAATACCGACATCGGGCTTGCGAGCAGCGCCTATCTTGCCGGAGCCGTGCTCGGTGCAATTTTTTTCGGCTGGCTGACCGATCGACTCGGCCGCAAGAAGCTCTTCTTTCTGACGCTTGCCGTCTATCTGACGGCGACCGCGGCCACGGCGTTTTCCTGGAACATCGCGAGCTTCGCGTTCTTTCGATTCCTGACCGGCGCGGGGATAGGCGGGGAATATTCCGCTATCAATTCCACCATTCAGGAGCTCGTTCCGGCACGCGTGCGCGGATGGAACGACCTCGTGATCAACGGCAGCTTCTGGATCGGAGCGGCCATCGGAGCACTGGGCTCTCTGGTCCTGCTCAATCCGCAGGTGATCGATCCGGATTTCGGCTGGCGGCTCGGCTTCCTAATCGGCGCCTGTCTCGCCTGCTTGATTTTTTTCATGCGCTTCTGGATTCCGGAAAGCCCACGATGGCTGATCACACATGGCCATACAGAAGAGGCCGAAAAGGTCATGGAAGGTATCGAGTCGAGCTTTCCCTCACTGCCGCCCGCAAGTGGATTGCCGCGCGCCCGATTGCGTGCGCGACGTTCGACGCCGCTGCGCCTTGTGATGGACGTCCTGTTCCGCCAGCATCTGCGCCGGACGATGGTGGGGCTGAGCCTGATGGCGTCGCAGGCGTTTTTCTACAACGCAATATTCTTCACCTATGCATTGATCCTCACGGACTTTTACGGGGTCGCATCAAGTCACGTCGGCTGGTATATCCTGCCATTTGCGATTGGAAATTTTTTTGGACCCCTGTTGCTTGGTCGTTTGTTCGACACGCGCGGCCGCCGGCCCATGATCGCATTCACTTACATTGTTTCAGGAATACTGCTGGCGCTCACAGGATGGCTGTTCTTGCGAGATCTCATCGACGAGACGACCCAGACGATCTGCTGGATGGTGATTTTCTTCTTCGCCTCGGCAGCGGCGAGCTCGGCCTACCTTACCGTCAGCGAAACTTTCCCGCTTGAAATCCGGGCGCTCGCAATCGCGTTCTTTTACGCCGTTGGCACCGGCATAGGCGGCATCGTCGCGCCCTGGCTGTTCGGCGCCCTCATCGAGACAGGATCGCGCGCGAGCGTCTTCGGTGGATATCTGACAGGTGCCGTTCTCATGGTGCTGGCAGGCTGTATTGCGTGGCGTTGGGGCGTCGACGCGGAGCGCAAACCGCTGGAAAGTATCGCCCGGCCTCTGACGTTTCTCGATTAAAGGGCGCCGCTCGACACGAGGTCGCGCAGCGCATCCGGCGCCACGATGACAATCCCACCCCGCTCCAGCTTGAGCCACTTCCTGCGTTGCCAAGCTTGAAGCTGCTTGTTCGCGCTCTCGAGCGATACCCCGATCATTTGACTGATCTCTCGCTGCGTCACCTGAATTTTGGCCTTTGGCGGAGCATCTGCCGACGGCCGATAAAGATGGAGCAGCACTTTGGCGAGGCGATTCGGCAGGCCAAGGAAAACAATATCTTCGACCTGCTCGCTGGTCCTGCGCAGACGCGCGCAGAGCACCTTAATAAGTCGTATCGCCAACTCGGGATCCTCTTGAATCAAGGGGATGAAATCCCGCCGCTCGATGATCATGAGCTCGCAATTGTCGATGGCGACGGCATCCGCGGTTCTTTGCCCACCATCGAGGAACGCAATTTCCCCGAACAGGTCGCCGGGAACGATCAAATTAAAGATGGCGTCCTTGCCCTGATCTGACGGCGTGCTGATTCTCACGGCGCCTGACCGGACGGCGTAAAGCCGTGAGCCGACATCGCCTTTCCGGAATATGATCGCGCCCTTCTTGATTTTGCTGTTTATGACCCGCGGCGCCAGCCGCTCTATGACCGCATCGCCGAGATCCTTGAAAAAGGGATGGGCCCGAAGCAGCGTGTTCCTGTCGAACACTTGCGTTCGCGATTGCCCGCTCGTCCCAACTGCCATCTCGGTCAAATCCAGCGCCCAGGCCAATAATCGCAAAGATACGATAAATCGGACCGCCGCGGCACCCTCTTTGGCCCAGCCAAGGCGCCCACAGGCCCGCGAAAAATCGGGCCAAACCGGCCTGGCCGGGACCGGGCACAGCAATCTTTTGGCGAACTGTGAGCTAGCTCACCGTGCGTATGCCGAAGCCCGTGCTACCCGATCTCCATCATGGAGGTCGCGATGCATACATCAGCCGACTTTCGAAAGACGCAGCGGCGTGAAGATTTGCGCCGCCACTCTGAAGCCGCGGTGGCCACCATCTGGCTGGTTTTCTATGTGCTTGGGCTCACAGTCGCCATTTCCTCGCCGATCATATCGCGCGCAATAGAGCTCGCCGCACATTAGGTGCAAGCCGATGAAGATACGCCAGGTCACTTATTTTCTCGCGCTGTGCGAAGAGCAAAGCTTCACGCGTGCCGCCAGGCGCTGCGGCGTGGCCCAGCCATCGCTGACGCGGGCCATCCAGCTGCTGGAGCAGGAAATCGGCGGACGATTGTTCCAAAGAAGCAATTCAAGCGTGCGCCTGACTGAACTCGGAACGCTGGTGCACCCGGATTTTGTGCGCATCGGCCAATCCACAGACAACATCGAACGCACGGCAGCCAGTCTCCTGGCTTCCAGCCCGGACGCGTCCGATCGACGACCAATGGAGGGGTTCACGCGTTCGCTTGCGGCCCTTCCCCCAAGGAGCGACCGGCGCTCACTTTCAACCCACAAGACGGAGGACCTTCTTTGATGCTCGCGGCGCAATGGCACCTGATCGACGAAAGCTATGGCTGGCTCGCATTGGGCTTTTCGACCAATTGGACGACAAAAACAGCGCAAACCGGCGATGAAATATGCCGGTTCCGGCGCACCCTGATCGAGCGCTGTGAGATCTTAATACGTGCTCCGGTCGCTCATGAATGAATTCTTAAACTTCGTGACCTATTTTTTAGAAGGCATCGTTCGAATTGAACCCCTGCCCTTTCTGGACGGGATTTAAGGTGCGGCAATCGATGTCGGGATCGGATCCAAAAGACAACACTGCCATGTGCCCGCAATGCCGGACCGAAATGGTTCACGTTGCGGTCACGCCGCATCCGGTCGTCCGCAATATGCAACGTAATACTTTTGTCTGTTACACGTGCAAACGCACGCGCACTTACATGTTGCCTGGGACGTTTACGCCCGAGATGCGCGAGGCCACTGCGGCACAGAAGGCATCCTAAGTGACAGATCCACAAACCCTGAACGAACGCAGGCAGGATGCGCGCGTATCCACGCACCGGCGCGGGGTCATTAAGTTCGGACCGGCCGGGCAAGAGCTCGCATGTACGGTCGAGGACCTGACGACGACAGGCGCCGGCCTTCACCTGCCAACCACCTTTGGTCTGCCACGGGTCTTCCGCCTGACGATCGACGGCGAGGTCGGCTCTAAACATTGCCGGATCGTTTGGACGGATGGAAAAAGAGTCGGCGTGGCGTTTGAGTGAGCTGACGATTCCGCAATCAGCCAATTAGTCTTTTTGCCCAAAAGACAAATTCATAGAATTTGTCGGGATATGCAATAAAGTAGAAAATCAGAGCTGGTGGTGCCAGCAAAAACAGCCAATCGCGCATTGGCGGCTCCTGCGTTGCGGCACATCGTCGGGCAAACAGTTTGATTTTTGCATAAATAGTTGCATCAAACTTTAGCCTCGGTGGGAACCAGGCGTTGGCTATGCTTCGACCGGCTGACGGTCAGACAAACATGACGCCGATA
>Ga0163163_10001324_pt1 | contig 20911 bp, 19 predicted proteins | sample S65metaG_FD_119766 | JGI IMG/M metagenome (GOLD analysis project Ga0163163, IMG submission 119766) | Switchgrass rhizosphere microbial communities from Kellogg Biological Station, Michigan, USA - S6-5 metaG | ecosystem: Host-associated > Plants > Roots > Rhizosphere > Soil | place: USA...
GGGCAATCCGGCCGAAGTCGCGCGCAATCTCGAGGGCGTCGCGGTGGTGTTGCATTGCGCCGGCCCGTTCTCGCAGACCAGTGCACCGATGCTCAAGGCCTGTCTCGATACGAACGTGCATTACCTCGACATCACCGGCGAGATCGACGTGTTCGAAGCTTGCCATCGCGTCGACGCGCGCGCCAAGAGCCAGGGCACCGTGGTGTTGCCGGGTTCGGGTTTCGACGTCGTGCCGACTGATTGTCTTGCGGCCATGCTGAAGCGGCGGTTGCCCGACGCAACGCATCTCACGCTGGCGTTCGAAGCCGGCGGCGGCCCGAGCCCCGGGACCGCCAAAACCAGCGTCGAAGGCATGGGCAAGGGCGGCCGCGCGCGCATCAACGGCGAACTGACGACCGTACCGCTGGCGTGGAAGCAGCGCGACTTTCTGCGCGACGGCAAGCCGCGCAGCGCGATGACGATACCGTGGGGCGACGTCTTCACGGCGTACGTTTCTACCGGCATCCCGAACATCGAGACATATCTTGCGATGCCGCCGAAAACAATTCAGCGCATGCGCTGGATGCGGTATATCCAGCCGCTGCTCGGTTTGAAGCCCGTGCAGGATTACATGAAGCGCAAGATCGAGCGCACGAATCCGGGCCCTTCCGATGAGCGCCGCGAAAAATCGGACACTTACGTGTGGGGCGAGGTACGCAACGCGGCGGGCGCGGAAGCCAAGCTGACCCTGGTCACACCGAACGGCTATGACCTCACCGTGACTGCTTCGCTCGGCATCGCCGAATACCTGCTGCAGCGACTCGGCCGGCTCGGCGGCGGTTATTTCACGCCGTCGATGTTGATGGGCGCGGACTACGTCTTGAAATTGCCCGGCGTGAAGCTGATCGAGTGATGCCGCTCAGCGCGGCGCCATGATCGCCTCGCGCACTTTCGCGCCCGGCGCTGCAGCGTCGAATTGCAGATGCGCGCCGTCGTCATCGTGGATTCCCAAATCCGCATAAAGCTTGCGCCAGTCCGGAAACGGTTTCATCGCCGCGAATTCGCGGTAACGCACCGAAAACGTCTGCACGCCGAGCAGCGCATCGAGCTTGGCGACGAATTCCTCGGGTCGCCAGTCGCGATACGCCGGCAGACAGCAGTCGCGGAAGCGCGACAGCGCCAGCTCCATGCTGAGCTTGCCGTCGCTCGAACGGCGCAAGTCGCGGTCGACGGTGAGCCAATACGCCGCGCCGGACCAGTAAATGCGCCGGAATGTATGTGTCTTGTACATCTTCGCCGCGGCCTGCTCGAGCGTGTCGTCATTGTCCGACTGCGCCGCGTCGGCGAAACCCTCGCGCAGCCGGTCCCAGGCCTGCGCGGGCGTGAGCAGGCCCGCGCGCCCGCGCAACACATTCTGGTAATACGTCGCCAAGCCTTCGGCGAGCCAGCTGCCGCGATCGCCGAGATAGGGGTGCATCAGGTGACTCAGCTCGTGCACCGCCACCCAACTCTTGTCGAACTCCGCTTCGGGACGCGAGGGATCGACGAGCAGCTGCAGCGCATTGCCCTGACCGCGCACCGACTGGCCGAACACCACGGCCTCGCCGTGGTGCGAGGTGACCGGAATCATCAGCACTTGCACGTCCGCGAGCGGCAGGCGGCCATAGGCGCTGAGCACCGCGCGCGACACGCGCGCAAGCCAGGTGCGCAGCTTTTCGCGCTGCCGCGCATCGATGCCGTGCAGTGCAACGAGGCGCAACTGACCGCCCGGCAGCCCGATGCGCTCCTCTTCGAAGTGTCCGAACGCGACCGCCGCCGACCAGTCCGGCGGCGTGTGCGGAATGTGAAAACGTATACTTTCGCCGTCGCGACCGAGCTCATGCCACGGCGCGGAAATCGACCATCCGGCCGGCAGCTTGACGGCGACCTCCGCGCCGTCGCCATCCTCGTCCTCCACGCGCAGCAGCCACAGCTGCGGCGCCGCGACGAGATCGTCGCCGAGCTTCCAGCCAATGTCCTGTTTGTGCTGCGCGGCTATCGCGCCGATGTCTGCGCGATAGCTTAGGCATTCGCCGGCCTGCCAAGTGTGCGCGTTCCAGCCGTCGCCGCCTTGATCGAGTTCGCGTCCGCCGCCCCGGCGCACGTCGCCGACGAAGCGCATCGCCCAACCCGAATCGGCCGCAAAAGCGACCTCGCCATGCGCCTCCGACAAGCACACTTGCACTCTCGCCTGCTGCGTCTGCGCGTCGAACACGACGGAATAGCGCGGCATCTCGGCCGCGCGCACTGGCTGCCAGAGCACTGCCAGCAGTATCCACAACACTGTGAGGTGTCGTCGCATCGAGCCTCAGATTGCCTGAGCGTCGCAAAAGTTGCACGCACGTTCTGTGCTCTATCGCGCATGCTGCACGGCTCACCGCTTACAATTCGGCGATGGATGTCTCGTATCTGCTCAATGACCTCAACGCCGCCCAGCGTCAAGCCGTCAGCGCACCGCCCGGACACTATCTTGTGCTGGCCGGCGCGGGTTCCGGCAAGACGCGCGTGCTGACGCATCGCATCGCCTGGCTGCTCGAAGTCGAACATGCTTCGCCATGGTCGATCCTAGCGGTCACATTCACGAACAAAGCTGCCGGCGAGATGCGCGCGCGCTGCGAACGCCAGCTCTCATCCAGCACGAGTGCGCAGGGTACGCGCGGACTCACCATCGGCACATTCCACGGGATCGCGCATCGCCTGTTGCGCCAGCACTGGCGCGAAGCGAAGCTGCCGGAGACATTCCAGATTCTCGACTCTGACGATCAGCAACGCGTGATCAAGCGCGTCATCGGTGCGCTTGGCCTGGACGAATCACGCTTCCCGCCGCGCCAGGCCGCGTGGTTTATCAATACGGCAAAAGATGAAGGCAAGCGGCCCGACGCGTTCCACAGCGAGACAAACCCGCTGACGCGCACGCTGCTCGACATCTATCGCGGCTACGAGGAGGCCTGCCAGCGCTCCGGACTCGTCGATTTTGCCGAGCTGCTGCTGCGCTCGCACGAGCTGTGGCTGACCGACCCCGCGCTGCTCGAACACTATCGCAACCGCTATCGGCACTTGTTGATCGACGAGTTCCAGGATACGAACACGATCCAGTACGCATGGATTCGTGTGCTCGCGGGACAAACCGGACAGGTATTCGTCGTCGGCGACGACGATCAGGCGATCTACGGCTGGCGCGGGGCGCGCGTGGAGAACGTGCAGCACTTCCTGCGCGATTTCCCCGGTGCGCAGACGATCCGCCTTGAACAGAACTACCGTTCGACCGGTAATATCCTCAACGCAGCCAACGCGATCATCGCGAACAACCCACAACGTCTCGGCAAAAAACTCTGGACAGCGGGCGAAGCCGGCGCGTCAATCGCACTCTACGCCGCTTACAACGAGCAGGATGAAGCTCGCTTCGTCATCGAGCGCATCCGCGAGCACATCCAGCACGGTGGCCACGCCAGCGAATGCGCCGTGCTGTACCGTTCCAATGCGCAATCGCGCAACTTCGAAGAACAGCTGATCCAGCACGACATCCGCTATCGCGTCTATGGCGGCCTGCGCTTCTTCGACCGCGCCGAGATCAAGGACGCGCTCGCGTATCTGCGGCTGGTCGCGAACCGCCACGACGATGCCGCGTTCGAACGCACGGTGAACACGCCGCCGCGCGGCATTGGTGAACGCACGCTCGACACCCTACGTCAGCGTGCACGCGCAAGCCGGGTTTCGCTGTGGGACGCGGCTCTTGCCGAAGCTGGCGGCACGGGGCTCGCCGGGCGCGCGAAGAATGCGTTACGCGCTTTCCTCGGCTTGATCGACGAGTTGGCGAAAACCTGCGCCGTCGCCGGCGATGCGCTGCCACTGGCCGAACAGATCGACCATGCGATCCAGCACTCGGGCCTGCGCGACTATTACGAGGCCGATTCGCGCGGCAGCGCCGAATCGCGCGTGGAGAACCTCGACGAACTCGTCAACGTCGCGAGCCGGTTCGAACGCACGCCGGAGGATGTCGATGCGGGTTTCTCCGAACTCACTGCGTTTCTCGCGCACGCGGCGCTCGAAGCCGGCGAAACGCAGGGCGAAGCCTGGGAAGACTGCGTGCAGTTGATGACCCTGCACTCGGCGAAGGGCCTGGAATTTCCGGTCGTGTTCCTTGGGGGCCTGGAAGACGGCCTGTTTCCGAGCCAGAAATCGCTCGACGAGCCTGGCCGCCTCGAAGAGGAACGCCGCCTGGCCTATGTCGGCATCACGCGCGCGCGCCAGACTTTGATCCTGTCGTATGCCGAATCAAGGCGACTGCACGGCGCGGAAACCTATAACCGGCCATCGCGCTTCCTGCACGAACTGCCGCGCGAACTGCTGCACGAAGTGCGCCCGCGCGTGCAGGTCACGCGTCCGCTTTACGCCGGTCGTTTCGTCGACGACGGCGGCGACGCGGCTCCGATCAAGCTCGGCCAACATGTACGCCATGCCACGTTCGGCGAAGGTGTCGTCATCGATGCCGAAGGTTCCGGTGCGCATGCGCGCGTGCAAGTCAACTTCGAGAATGCCGGGGCGAAGTGGCTGGTGGTTGCGTACGCCAATCTGACGCCGTTGTGATGCAAACGTTCCGGCCAGAATCGAAAAGCGCACGCGCCTGTATACTTGCATCCACTCTATCCAGAGAATCGCCATGCACCGGATTTACGCAACGCTTTTGCTGATGGCCTGCGCCTTGCTCGCTTCGTGCGGCAACAAAGGCCCGCTGGTCCTGCCCGATCAGAAGCCGGCACAGCCAGACAAATCCGCGACCCAGGATGCTGCCAAGCACCCATAATGAAACTGCGCTTCACCAAGATGCACGGTATCGGCAACGATTTTGTGATCGTTGATTGCCGCGCCCAATCGTTGGGACTGAGCACGGCGCAGATCGCGCATGTCGGCGACCGCCACCGCGGCGTCGGCTTCGATCAGCTGCTGACGATCGAGCCGCCGCACGATGCGACGTGCGCTTTCCGTTACGGCATCTACAACAGCGACGGCTCGGACGCGCTGCAATGTGGCAACGGCGCGCGTTGCGTCGCTGCTTGGCTCAGACGCGCCGGAGCGCTCGGCATGGGTGCAACGCGACTGGAGAGCCCGTCGGGACCTGTCGGCATAGAAATTCTTGGCGACGGTCGCGTGCGCGCAGACATGGGCATTCCGCGCTTCGCGCCGGCCGACATTCCACTGCGCATGCCGGCGGGCGATCCGTACTGGCTGATGATCGACGACGACGATGTCGAGTTCGGCGCCGTGTCGATGGGCAATCCGCATGCCGTGATCGAGGTTGCCGACGTGGCGACAGCGCCGCTGGATTCACTGGGCGCGGCATTGTCGATAAATGCCAATTTTCCACAAGGCTGCAACGTCGGTTTCGCGCAAATTTTAGATCGCGCGCATCTGCGTCTGCGCGTGTGGGAGCGCGGCGCCGGCGCGACGCTGGCGTGCGGCAGCGGCGCGTGTGCCGCGGTTGCAGTTCTGCGCCGGCGTGGCAAACTCGATGCCGATGTGAGCGTGGCATTGCCGGGCGGCGAGCTGGGCATTCACTGGGATGCCGAAGGCAGAGCGCTGTGGATGACCGGCCCTGCGCAATTCGTGTTCGAAGGAGAGATCGAAATATGAGCGACACCGCCGTCAAGGATGGCTTGAATCCAACGGAAGTGGCGAGCTTTCTGCGCCGTCACCCGGAATTCCTCAGCGAATATCCGGACATCGCGCTCACGCTGATGGTGCCACGCGATCAAGGCTCGACGACCTCGCTCGCCAGTTATCAGCTCGAGGCGCTGCGCGACAAGAACCGCGAGCTGAGTCAGCGCCTGCGCGAGCTGATCGAGATTGCCCACGAGAACGAACAACTCATGGTACGCGTGCATGCGCTGACGCTGGCGCTGATGCGCGAGCGCACGCTGGCCGGCAGCGTGCGCCGGGTGATAGCCGCGTTGAGGGAGGATTTCCGCAGCAACCAAGTGCGGCTCGTGCTGTTTCGCGCGTCGAGCGCCGAATTGCCCGCTGCCGACTGGCTGATCTTTGCGCCAGACGGCGCCACCCAGCTGTCCGCGTTCGCGGAGTTCCTCAAACGTGGCGAGCCGTTGTGTGGACGCCTGTTGCCGGAAAAACTCGAATTCCTGTTCGGCGCGCAGGCTGCCGAGGTGCGCTCCAGCGTGCTCGTGACGGTCGACGGCGTGGGCATGCTGGCGATCGGCAGCAGCGATGCAAGCCGCTTCCATCCCGGCATGGGCACGGTGTTCGTGCGCCTGATCGCCGAGGCGATTGGCGCCGCGATCGCAAGATTCTCTGCGTAGTGAAATGAACGCCGGATCGCTGCAGGCGGGCATCGGAAAATTCGTCGACTACCTGCGCAACGAGAAGCGCTATTCAGCGGCGACGATCGCCAACTACACGCGCTCGCTAAACCATCTGTGTGCGCAGGCCGAAGCGCTGCAGATAGCGCGCTGGCGCGATGTGCACGCCGACCAGATCCAGAGCTTCATTGCCAAATCGCACCGCGCCGGCCTGTCCCCCGGCTCGCTGCGCGACATGCTTTCGGCCTACCGCAGCTTCTATCGCTATCTCGCGCGCGAAGGCGAGACCGTGGCAAATCCCGCGATTGGTGTGCGTTCGCCAAAGTCGCCGCGCAAGTTGCCGCAGGTGCTCGATGTCGACGAAGTGTCGGCCTTGCTCGATTTCCCGGCGGATGATCCGGAAGCGGTGCGTGACCGCGCGCTGTTGGAGCTTTTGTATTCCAGCGGCCTGCGTGTGTCCGAATTGACCAGCGTGCGCTGGCGCGACCTGGACTTGGCCGAGGGCCTGATCCGCGTCACCGGCAAAGGCAGCAAGACGCGCATCGTGCCGGTCGGTGCGAAAGCCATTGCCGCGCTGCAGGCCTTGCGCGAGCAGGATCACCCCGGCGCGGACGATCCGCTCGTGCGCGGGCGCCTCGGCAAGCCGCTGACGCCGGATGGCGTGCGCACGCGCCTGAAGCGCCGCGCCAAAGGGCAAGGCGTGTGGAAGCGCGTCTATCCGCATCTGCTGCGCCACTCCTGCGCCAGTCACGTGTTGGAGTCCTCCGGCGACCTGCGCGCAGTGCAGGAGTTGCTCGGCCACGCCGATATCGGGACGACGCAAATCTATACGCATCTGGATTTCCAGCATCTCGCACGCGTATACGACGCGGCGCATCCGCGGGCGAAGCGGCGCAAATAACCGTACCATGCGTTGGAACATCGAGGAGTCGCAATGAAATTCGACGGCACCGAACGCTACGTCGCCACCGACGAACTCAAACTCGCGGTCAATGCGGCGATCGCACTGCAGCGCCCGCTGCTGATCAAGGGCGAGCCGGGCACCGGCAAGACGATGCTCGCCGAGGAAGTCGCGGTTGCCTTGAATGCGCCGTTGTACACCTGGCACGTCAAGTCGACGACGAAAGCGCATCAGGGTTTGTACGAATACGACGCAGTGAGCCGGCTGCGCGATTCGCAACTCGGCGATGCGCGCGTCGCCGACGTGCGCAATTACATCAAGCGCGGCAAGCTGTGGCAGGCGTTCGACAGCGACGCGCGCACGGTGTTGCTGATCGACGAGATCGACAAGGCGGATATCGAATTTCCGAACGACTTGTTGCACGAACTCGACCGCATGGAATTCCACGTCTACGAGACCGGCGAAACCGTGCGCGCCAAGCAGCGGCCGATCATCATGATCACGTCGAACAATGAGAAGGAGCTGCCCGATGCATTCCTGCGCCGCTGCTTCTTCCACTACATCGCATTTCCCGACCGCGCGACCCTGCAGCGCATCGTCGCCGTGCATTATCCGGACATCGCGCAGAATCTCGTGGCGCGCGCACTCGACGTCTTTTTCGAACTGCGCGAAGTGCCCGCTTTGAAGAAGAAGCCGTCGACGTCCGAACTCATCGACTGGCTCAAGCTGCTGCTGGCCGATCAGATTCCCGCCACGGCGCTGGCCGAGCGCGATCCGGCCAAGGCGATTCCGCCGCTGTACGGCGCGCTGATCAAGCACGAGCAGGATGTGCAGCTGCTCGAACGCCTCGCGTTCATGCATCGGCGCGCTGGCCGCGCGTAGCGGAGCGAAGCCGGTGCTCGTCGGTTTCTACGAAGCCCTGCGCACGGCGCGCGTGCCGGTCGCGTTGCGCGAGTGGCTGGACCTCATGGCCGCGCTCGACGCCGACTTCGCGTTCGCCGATCCGTCCGCGTTCTTCCATCTCGCGCGCACCGTGCTGGTCAAGGACGAGCGCCATTACGACAAGTTCGAGCGCGCGTTCGTCGCGTATTTTACCGGCGTTGCTGCGATCGACACGACGCAGCTGGCGCAGATTCCGGCGGATTGGCTGCGCGAGAGTTTCAAGCGTCTGCTGAGCGAAGAGGAGAAAGCCAGGCTCGCCGCGCTCGGCGGCCTCGACCGACTGCTGGAGGAGTTCCGCAAGCGCCTGGCCGAGCAAAAGGAACGCCATGCCGGCGGCAGCCGCTGGATCGGCACCGGCGGCACGAGCCCGTTCGGCGCTGGCGGCACCAATCCGCTGGGCATGCGCGTCGGGCCGCGCGGCGGCGGGCGCAGCGCGGTCAAAGTCTGGGAGCAACGCAACTTCCGCGCGCTCGACGGCGATGCGGATCTGTCGCCGCGCAATTTCAAGCTCGCGCTGCGCCGCCTGCGCCGTTTCGCGCGCGAAGGCGCGGCCGAAGAGTTCGATCTCGACGCGACGATCGACGCGACGGCGCGCGAGGCGATGCTCGATATCCGCCTGCGCCCGGAGCGCCACAACGCGATCAAGGTACTGCTGCTGCTCGACATCGGCGGTTCGATGGATGATCACATCGCCGTCTGCGAAGCGCTGTTCGGTGCGGCCAAGAGCGAATTCAAACGGCTGGAATATTTCTATTTCCACAATTTCATCTACGGCGAACTGTGGCGCGATCACCAGTTGCGCATGAGCGAGCGCATTGCGACCACTGATCTGCTGCGACGCTACAACAACGATTACAAGGTGATCTTCGTGGGCGATGCGGCGATGGCGCCGTACGAAATCACGCACGTCGGCGGCGGCATCGACGATTTTTCCGGCAGCGGGGAACCCGGCGCAGTCTGGTTCCGACGTGTGATGGCGCATTTCCGCAAGGTCGTGTGGCTCAATCCGACTCCCCGCGAACAATGGGGCTGGACGCAATCGAACGCGCTGATTCGTGAGCTCGTCGAAGACCGCATGTACCCACTCACACCCGACGGCTTGACCGAGGCGACGCGCTGGCTGGCGAAGTAGCGGGGCGCTTGGAATCCGCCGAGTCTGCCCCCATTTCGGACGTTTCCCGTATTCGTCCGGTCACGCCATGTCCGATACCTTTCACGCCACCACCATTGTTTCCGTGCGTCGCGACGGTAAAGTCGTGATCGGCGGCGACGGCCAGGTCACGCTCGGCAACACGGTCGTCAAGGCCAATGCGCGCAAGCTGCGACGCCTGGGCAAGAACGGCGATGTGTTGGCCGGTTTCGCCGGCGCCACGGCGGACGCGTTCACGCTGTTCGAACTGTTCGAGGCAAAACTCGACAAGCACGGCAACAACCTCACGCGCGCCGCGGTCGAGCTGGCCAAGGAATGGCGCACCGATCGCCGCCTCGGGCGGCTGGAAGCGATGCTCGCGGTGGCCGACAAGGACGTGTCGCTGCTGATCTCCGGCAATGGTGATGTGCTCGAACCCGAGCAAGGCCTTATCGCGATCGGATCTGGCGGCCCTTTTGCGCAGGCGGCGGCAAAGGCTCTGCTCGAACACAGCGCGCTGCCCGCGCGCGAGATCGTCGAGAAGGCGCTGAAGATCGCCGGCGATATCTGCATCTATACCAACCACAACATCACGATTGAAGAACTCTGAGCAGCCCGCTACATGTCCGAACTCACTCCCCGCGAAATCGTCAGCGAACTCGATCGTTTCATCATCGGCCAGAATGCGGCCAAGCGCGCAGTCGCGATCGCGCTGCGCAACCGCTGGCGGCGTATGCAGCTCGAACCCGCGCTGCGCGATGAAGTCACGCCGAAAAATATCCTGATGATCGGCCCGACCGGCGTCGGCAAGACCGAAATCGCGCGGCGCTTGGCGCATCTCGCGAACGCGCCGTTCATCAAAGTCGAAGCGACGAAGTTCACCGAAGTCGGTTATGTCGGCAAGGATGTCGAGCAGATCGTGCGCGATCTGGTCGATGTCGCGGTGAAGATGGCACGCGAGCAGGCCAAGACGCAGGTGCGCTCGCAGGCGGAGGAACGCGCCGAGGAGCGCGTCCTCGACGCACTGTTGCCCAAGCGCCAGTTGCATGGCTTCATGGGCGAACCGCAGCAGCCCGACACGAGCGACTCGGAAACGCGGCAGAAATTGCGCAAGCAGCTGCGCGAAGGCGCGCTCGACGAACGCGAAATCGAGATCGAAACGGCGGTCAATGTCGGCGTGGAAATCATGGCGCCGCCGGGTATGGAAGAAATGACGAGTCAGCTCAAGGGCATGTTTTCCTCGCTCGCCGGCTCGAAGACGCAGAAGCGCAAGCTCGCGATCAAAGCGGCGCGGCCGCTGCTGATCGACGAAGAGGCTGCCGGCCTGGTCAACGACGAAGAGGTCAAGACCCGCGCGCTGTCGTCGTGCGAGCAGAACGGCATCGTTTTCATCGACGAAATCGACAAGGTTGCACAGCGCGGCGAATGGAGCGGCGCGGGCGTCAGCCGTGAAGGCGTGCAGCGCGACCTGCTGCCACTCGTCGAAGGCTCGACCGTTTCCACCAAGCACGGCAGCATCAACACCGATCATATTTTGTTCATCGCTTCGGGTGCATTTTCGTTGGCCAAGCCATCGGACCTGATCCCCGAGTTGCAAGGCCGTTTCCCGATCCGCGTCGAGCTGTCGGCACTTTCCGCCGAAGATTTCGAGCGCATCCTGACCGAGCCGCACAGCGCGTTGACCAAGCAGTACTCGGCGCTGCTCGCCACGGAAGGCGTGAAGCTCGAATTTTCCGCCGCCGGCGTGCGCCGGCTCGCGGAAATCGCGTTCAGCGTGAACGAACGCACGGAGAACATCGGCGCGCGTCGCCTGCACACCGTGCTTGAACGCCTGCTCGACACGATTTCGTACGAAGCGCCGGATCGCGATGGCGACACGGTGAGCGTCGATGCTGCGTACGTGGACAGCCATCTCGGCGCGTTCGTTCAGGATCAGGATTTGAGCCGATACATCCTGTGACGGCCGCGAGCCGGTAGAATTGACGGCATGACACCCAAGCACCATCACGAAGGCAATGTCGTCCAGTTCCGCGGGCGCGGTACGCGCGCGCAGCTGCGCGAAGCGCTCGAGGAACGCGTGCCGGTGCAGATCGCACGCGAGCGCGTTTCGCCCGGGCTCGTGCACGGCTTCGTGATCGGCCTGTCCGGCGAATTCTGCCTCGTCGCCGAGGTCAGCGAAGCGATGCGCTTCGATGGTTTCGTCGCACTGGCGGTCGGCGACATCAGCGCGGTGGAACAGGACCCAGGACGCAAATTCGTCGAGCGCGCGCTCGAGATCAACGATCAGCACATTCCGCGGCTGGAAAACTTTCGGCTCGACAACTGGCAAACGATCGCGGAGTCCGCCGCGCGCGAGACGCCGCTGATCTCGCTCAACATGCTCGACGACGAACTCGGCGAAGTCAGCTACGTGGGTCGCCTGACCGGCGCCGAGCCGGATGCGCTGATCCTGCAGGAAGTCGACCCGAATGCGACCTGGTACCCGGACACCGGTGCGTATGATTTTCCGGACATCGGCTCGATCGGCTTCGCTACCGAGTACATGCTGATGCTGGCGCGAATCGCCGGCGCGCCGCCGGTGCCGTTGCCGCCGGAGGCGATGCCGGCATCATGAGCGGCACGCCGAAGGTCACCGCGCTCACTCTGCATCGCGCTTCACACATGCTCGAAGTGGATTTCGACAGCGGCGAGACATTCCAGCTGTCGTGCGAGTATCTGCGCACGCACTCGCCGAGCGCCGAGGTGCAAGGCCATAGCCCCAGCCAGCGCGTGCTGCAGCACGGCAAGCGCCACGTGAACATCACGGAGATAGCGCCGGTCGGCAATTACGGCGTGCTGCTCAAGTTCGACGACGGCCACAACACCGGGATTTTTTCCTGGTCGGTGCTGCATGAACTCGGCACGAACCAGGCTGCGAACTGGCAGGCTTACCTCGACGCACTCGCAACGGCGCAACTTTCGCGTTAGTCGCAGCATTTACCACCCGCCGCCGCCTCCACCCCCGCCTCCGCCACCGGACGAACCACCGCCGCTGCTGCCGCCCGACGATGAGCCCGGCGCGGATGCCGACGCCGAAATCGTGCTGCTGAGCGAGCTGCCGATGTCCGAGGCGAAACTTCCGAACGACGACGAAGACGTGCCCTGGTACCAGGCCATCGAAGTCATCGCTGCGGCGGCGGCGGCCGGGCCGACGGCCGCGGCGAAGCGGTCGCACCAGGTCTTTTCGACCTCGAGCGCAAGCGCGAACGGCAGGAAGCGTTCGAATTCCTTCTGCGTCATTTCCGGCGTGCGCATGTGCACGAGAGCATCGCGTTCGGCCACGCCGAGGTAAAGGCGCAGGCCGGCTATCTGGTCGAGCAACTTGCGCCCCGCGCGCGTCGGCGCGGGCAGCAGGATCGCCGCCGCCGTGATCACGCCGATCAGCACCGCGGCAAGACCGAAGCCGAACCAGCCGCCGGGCAGTCCGATCAGCGCGCCGGCCGCACACGGGATCAGCGCGCCGACGAACTTGAGGCTATCGAACACGAAGTGGCGCGCGGCCGGATTGCGCCGGCGCACGACGATACTGCTGATAATGCCGACCCCAATACCGCCGAACACGATCGGAAACAGCGAGAACAGCAGCAGCACGAACGACGGCACGATCTTGCCGTTGCTGTCGTGTAGCGGCAGATTGCCGGCGGTTGCATCGACGAGGTAGACCGTCAGCAGCGCGAGCAGCACGCCGCTGCCGAGCTTGCCGGCGTTGGTGTTGAAATAGCCCTTGCCGCGCGCGTTTTCGATACCCTGCCGGTGTGCGCGACGGGCGCCGCCGATCGTCGCATGCTCCGACTGCTGCATGACCAGCTCATCGCTGGCGCCGAGCAGGCCGTCGAACAGCGTCCGTTCGACGCCACCGAGCGTGTCGTTCTGAACCGCACGCCGGTGCAGCGTGAACTTGCCGCCGGCCTGGCTGATTTCTAACGCGCCGTGCACGCCGAGGTCGACGAGGTCGGCGGCGAAACAGCGGTCGTCGTAGTCCATGCGCTCAACGTAGCGCAGCTCGGCTGGCGACCAGTCCGCCGGCGCTTCGTATAACGGCATGACCGGCCCGGCGCGCGGATCGCGGCCGAGCCGCCACCACGCGATGCCGAGATAGACCATTGTCAGCAGCAGTCCGACCGCGCCGATCACGATATGCACATTGTCCTGCAACAGCCAGATCAACCGCTGTTGCGCAGTCGGCGCTGATACCACGCCGTGCGGGAACTCGACCGCGATGGTGAGGCCCGCGCGCGCGGATAGCGTGCGCGTCGTCTCGAATGTCGCTTGCGATAGGGCATCGGCGGCGCCGCGCCAATCGCGCCCCTGCGCGCCCTGTGGTCCGGTGTAGGCGCTCAGCTTGAGCGCATCGGGCGACACATCGCCGGGCAATGTCACGCGGGCGCCGGCATGGTCGATCGGGAAATCCCAGCCGTTGCCGGTGACGTTCCAGTACAGCTCATCGTGGTCGGCAAAGAACCCGAGCTGGCGCGTCGTGTGGTAGCGGATCTGATAATCGTGCTCGCCGCGATCGACATAACTGCCGGCGCTGCCGAGATAGACCCGCACGCCGTTGCCGTAGCGCTCGCTGCGCCACTCCTCCAGGGTGCCGTCGCGCTGCGCATCCAGCGGTTTGAACTCGACGCGCACGTGGTTGCCGTAGCGATCGCGATAGTCGGTCGGAAAATCGCGATAGATGCCGTGGCGGATGCGGTCGCCTTCGGCGCGCACGCGGATCGTCTCCGTCACGTCCATGCTCGCGTCGGCATTGACGCGGATGTCGCTGCGGAAATCGAGGATGCGCTCGTCGGCGCGAGCCACGGTCGCGCCGAATGTGGCGGTGACGGCGCAAAGCAACGCTAGGAGATGGTTCATAGTTTCACCGCTTCGCGATCGTCCGCCTGAAAGAAGTCGGCGGACCGAAAGCCGAACGGAGCCGCAAACAGCAGCTCCGGAAAATGCTGGATCTGCGTGTTGTACTCGCGCACGGCACCGTTGTAGAACCGTCGCGCATATTGCAGGTGATCCTCGACATCGACGAGGTCGTGCTGCAGCTTGAGAAAGTTTCCGCTCGCCTTGAGATCGGGATACTGTTCCTGCAGCGCGAGCAACTGCGTGACCTGCGCGCCGAGCTGGCCCTCGAGCCTGCCGCGCTCGGCGATGGAGCCGCCGGCCTGCGCGAGCGTGCGCAATTCGGTCACCGCGGCGAGCGTCGACCGCTCGTGATCGGCGTAACCTTTGACGGTCGCGGCGAGCTGCGGCACCAAATCGTGGCGACGCTGCAACTGCACGTCGATGTCGGCCCAGGCGGCGCGCACCTGGTTGCGCGCGGCAACAAGCTCATTGAAGCTGACCGCGACGTAGATCGCGAGTGCGATCAATGCGAACCCGATGACCCATACAATCATGGCGCACTAGCCTCATGCCGCGTTGGCTGGATTCAGTGATAATACGGCATCCAGCACGAGACCCCGCCATGCCCGAAGAAATCGAAATCGATACCGACAAATTGCGCGAAGCGATCGACGAGGAAATCGAGAAGGAAGGCGGTGCGTTGCTGCGCACGATCGCGTTGAGCACCGCAATCTTTGCGGCCCTCGCTGCGATCGCCTCGCTCGAAGCGGGCGGTACGGTGAACGAAGCGCTTGCGCTCAAGACCGAAGCGACGCGTTTGCAGGCAGAGGCGTCCGATCAATGGGCTTATTACCAGGCCAAGGGTCTGAAGGCGACGGTGACCGAATTATCGAAGAGCACTTGGGCCGCGCTGGACAAGGCCCCGCCCGAGGACATCGCGAAGAACCTCGAGCGCTACGCAGAAGACCAGAAGCGCAGCAAGGAAAAAGCCGAGGAACTCGAAAAGCAGCGCGATGAAAAAGGCAAGGAGGCCGATCGCCTCATGCACCATCATCATTTTTACGCGCAATCGGTTGCACTGTTGCAGGTCGCCATAGCACTCGGCGCGGTCGCGGCGCTGACGCGCAAGCGTGTGGTTTGGGCCGGTTCCGTATTACTCGGTCTCGGTGGTGCAGGTTTGTTTGGCTACGCGTTTTTCAGTTGAGATGAGCGGCGAATCGACCACGCATTTTGGTTATCGCGATGTCCCCGTCGCGGACAAGGAAAAACTCGTCGGCCGCGTGTTTACTTCGGTCGCCGCCAATTACGACCTCATGAACGACTTGATGTCGTTCGGCGTGCACCGGCTGTGGAAGCGCTGGTTTGCGGCGACCAGCGGCGTGCGCAAAGGCGACGCGGTGCTGGACCTGGCCGGCGGGACCGGCGATATCGCCGCGCTGCTGTTGCCGCAAGTTGGCGACAATGGCTGCGTCGTAGTCGGCGACATCAACGCGGCAATGCTGCGTACCGGCCGCGACCGCCTCATCGACCGCGGCCATGTACGCGGCCTGCACTACGCGCAACTGAACGCGCAAAGCCTGCCGTTTCCCGACAACAGTTTCGACGCGGTCACGATCGCGTTCGGCCTGCGCAACGTCACCGACAAGGACGCCGCGCTGCGCGAAATGCAGCGCGTGCTCAAGCCAGGCGGGCGCGTGTTGATTCTCGAATTTTCCGCACTGCAATCCGATCTGCTCAAACCGCTATATGATTTTCACTCGTTCCATGTACTGCCGCGGCTCGGCCGCCTGATCGCTGGCGACGCGGACAGTTACCGTTATCTGGCTGAATCGATTCGCAAGCATCCCGATCAGGCGACGCTGAAAGCCATGCTGGAGTCGGCCGGATTCGCCAACGTCGACGTGCGCAATCTTTCCGCCGGCATCGTCGCGATTCATCGCGGCTATAAGCTCTGACGCGCCAGGCGTTCTCGCTTCACGCAGAACGAATCGCGCCCTTACAAAATTTAACGACGCGCCTGTCTTCCGGCAGGGTGCGTGCGCAATCGGCTCGCGGCATACTCGGCAACCTTCGTGTCCTGCCGGAATCGCCATGCGCGCACTCGTGTTTTCCCTGTTGGCCCTGACCGCGATCACGGCGTCTGGCGCGGAGTCCGACGACGCGCACAAAGCCGAGGAAAAATCGGAAGGCCAGAAGAAGCCTGACATGCCGCCGCCGGAGAAGGCGTCGGTCACCACGCATAGCATGCAGATCGGCGGGCGCAACATCGCGTACAAGGCGACAGCCGGCACCCTGATGATCCGCGACGACAAGGATCGCCCCGACGCGAGCGTGTTCTACGTCGCCTACACGGCCGACGAGAAAGACTCGAGCCGGCGGCCGATTACATTTCTGTACAACGGCGGTCCCGGTTCGGCGAGCATCTGGCTGCACATGGGTTCGTTCGGTCCGGTGCGTGTGGCGACGGAAAGTCCGGAGGCGACCGCGCCGGCGCCGTATCGGCTCGTGCCGAACGCCGACAGCCTGCTCGACAAGACCGATCTGGTGTTCGTCGATGCAATTGGCACGGGGTTTTCCAAAGGTCTGCGCAAGGAGAAGGGCAAGGACGAAAAAGACGACAAGGACAGCAAGGACAAGGACGACAATCCAAACAAGCGTTTCTGGGGCACCGATCAGGACATCGACGCGTTCGGCCGCTTCATCGCTCGCTACATTACCGTCAACAAGCGCTGGAACTCGCCGAAGTTCCTGTTCGGCGAATCCTATGGCACGCCGCGTTCGGCCGGGCTTGCGAAATATCTGGAGGACCACGGCGTGGCGCTCAATGGCGTCGTGCTGCTGTCGTCGATTCTCAACTACGGCTCGCGCCTGCCTGGTCTCGACAACGATTACGTCAATCTGCTGCCGACGTTCGCGGCTACCGCGTGGTATCACAACAAGCTTGCGAACAAGCCCGCAACGCTCGAACCATTCCTCACTGAAGTACGCGAATTCGCGCGCGGCGATTACGCGGTCGCGTTGAACAAAGGTCAGGACCTTACGCCAGCCGAGCGCGACGCAATCGCCGAACGCATGTCCAAGTACACCGGCATCGGCGTCGCGTATCTGAAGGAAGCGAATCTGCGCGTGAGCCAGCCGCGCTACCGCAAGGAACTGCTGCGCGACGAACGCCGCACGCTCGGCCGCTACGATGGCCGCTTCGAAGGCATCGACAGCGATGCGGCCGGCGAGAACCCGGAGACCGATCCGTCCGATACGGGTATTCGCGGCGCTTTCACGGCGGCGTTCAACGATTATCTGCAGCGCGAGCTCAATTATTCCAACGACGCCGCCTACGCAGTGTCCGCGAACGCGATCCAGGATTGGGACTGGAAACATAAGGTGCGCGGTCAGCAGCGACCCGTGCCCGTGCCGATCACGGTGACCGACCTTGGCGACGCGATGCGCGCGAATCCGCACCTCAAAGTACTTTCGGCGAACGGCTATTTCGACCTTGCCACGCCGTTCTTCGCGACCGAGTACGACCTGGGCCACATGGACATCGAGCCGAAGCTGCGCAGCAATCTCAGCCTCACGTATTACCCGTCCGGACACATGGTGTATCTGAATCTCGACGCGCTCAGGCAGTTCAAGCAAGACCTGGCAAAGTTTTACGACAGCGCCACGCCATCACATTGAGCACTGCGGAACCGCTCTGCTTGCGGGCGGCCAGCGGCCGCGGCGACGCGCCGTGCGATAGCCCGCCCCGAATCGTGGTTGTACGAGATGGTGGCGTACGCGCGTGCTGAAAAGCGTTTTCTCTCGTTGAACTGAAGTAATCCGAAGGCATCCACGCGCCTTGGTTTTCTTCTGCCCAGCAGTTCTTCGAGCGAGCGATCCAGATGGCGGCCAGTTTCCCTACGCTGAAAACAGCGCTGTACCAGGATTCATTCGTTCCGCTGGCGGGAGTCAAAGCAGCCCGCATCGAGTCGATCGATCTGCTGCGTGGCGCGGTGATGATTCTGATGGTGCTGGATCATGTACGCGAGTTCTTCCACGAAACGGCATTCACCTACGATCCCCTCGATTTGCAGCATACGAGCGTGGCATTGTTCTTCACCCGATGGATAACCCACTTCTGCGCGCCGGTATTCGTGTTTCTCGCCGGCGTTTCGGCCTATTTGTACGGCGCACGGCGCAGCACGAGGGAATTGTCCCACTTCCTTTTCACCAGAGGCTTATGGCTGGTGTTCGTGGAAATGGCAGTTATCACGCTGGAAAGAACGTTCAATATCCACTATGACTTCATCAGCCTGCAGGTGATTTGGGTCATCGGCATCAGCATGATCCTGCTTTCGGCCGTGGTTTACCTCAACATGCGTGTGATTCTGGTTTCCGGCTTGCTTGTGATCGCAGGACATAACCTGCTGGATGATATTCACATACCCGGTCACGGGGCTTGTGCATTTTTGTGGTCGCTTTTGCATGAACCAGGTTATTTCAGTTTTGGGAGTCTATCGTTCAGAGTGATCTACCCGGTGCTGCCCTGGGTCGGGGTCATGGCCACGGGATACGCATTCGGCCACTTGTTCACCGCCGCCTACGATGTCGATCGGCGCAAGAAGTTTTTGCTGCAAGCGGGGACTGGAATGATTGGCCTGTTCCTTCTCTTGAGGTTCTTCAATCTGTACGGCCAAGCAGCCCCATGGGTGTCGCAGGCAGACGCGACGTTCAGTGTGCTGTCCTTCATGACGGTGACCAAGTACCCGCCGTCCTTGCTGTATCTGCTGATTACGCTGGGACCGGCATTCGTCTTCCTGTCGATTGCGGAGCGGCCATTGAATGGCTGGTCAGCGCGTGTATCCGTGTACGGCCGGGTACCGATGTTTTATTACCTGATCCATCTTCCCCTGATTCATTTTCTTGCCGTGATTGCCGCCGTATCGACAGGCTTTCCAGCATCGTCGATGATTCTCAAATCCACTCGCATAAATGAAGTACCTGCATTGAATGGTTTTGGTTTTGACCTATTGGTGGTGTACGTCGTATGGGCTGCAGTTGTCTTGATGCTATATCCGGCTTGCAAATGGTATGACACCTACAAGAGCAGGTATGGATCCAGGAAATGGTGGCTGAGCTACATATAAGGAAATAACCCGCGTGGGTGATCGCGGCCCCCGGACTCGCGACCGTGCAGCACCGGCGACTCAACCCGGCCCCAGGCTCGCCAGTTCGCGCTGCGCGGACTCGAGCCAGCTGCGTTCCTTCTTGCGGTAATAGCGCGGCGCGTGTTTGGCGCGCGCGAGCATGTCGCGGAACACGTTGCGTGCATCGCTGAAGCGACCGTTCTGCTTGAGCAGCGCGCCGTAGCGGTAGCGCGCTTCCTCGCCGGGATAGCCCAGGGCGAGTGTTTGGTACTGCTCCAGTGCTGCGGCGTGGTCGCCTTGCGCTTCGAGCACGCGAGCACGCAGCAGGTCGGCGTCGCTGGAACGAAATTGTGGATTCGCCGCGAACAGCGTGTCGAGCGTCGTGCGTGCGCCGGGGAAATCCGCGCTGTTCGCCTGCGCCTGCGCCAGGCCGAGCAGGAAACCGGCGTCGGTGCTGTAGACGCCCTTCAGGATCGAACGGTACAGCTCCGCGGCATTTACGTAATCGCCAAGACGCATGCATTCCTCGGCCAGCGCGCGGCGGTTTTCGACGGTGTCCGCAACTTCCAGGCGCTGTTTGATGTGGCGGCGCTGCCGCTCAGGATCGAACGTATGCAGCACTTTGCGCGCGGCCTGGCGGCTGCGTGGGTCGTTGCGCAACTCCGGCAGGACTTCGGCGATCGTGTAGATGATCACGCCAAGAAACGGCGCCATCAGGATGATCCAGATCCAATAGTACTGGCGGCCGGTGCGCACCACATGCACGGCGCAAGCAATCTGCAGGGTCAGCGAGAGCAGAACGAGTAAGGGCACGGAGTGGGTCTACGGTCGACGACTGAATAAACGAATCCTGCCGTGCCGGTCGAACATTCGCAATATCAGCGCGTAAGGAATTTCACCAAAAAATCCGCCACGCCGCGGTACGGCGGCCGCATCAGCTTCATGCTGGTCCAGCGCGCCTGGTACAGCACGGGCTTCTGCTTGGAAAACGCAAGGAAGCCTTCGCGGCCGTGATAGTGACCCATGCCAGACGGGCCGACCCCGCCGAACGGCAACTCGATCTGGGCGAAATGCAGCACCGTGTCGTTGACGCTGACGCCGCCGGCGACCGTGCGTTCGAGCACGCGCTGCGTGCGCGCCTTGTCATTGTCGAAGTGATAAAGCGACAGTGGCCGCGGCCGCGCATTGACGTAGTCGATAGCCGCATCGACCGAGTCCATCGCGACCAGCGGCAGGATCGGGCCGAAGATTTCCTCCTGCATCAGCGCCAGATCCTCACGCGCATCGAGCACGAGTGTCGGCGGCAGCACGCGCTGGCCGGCATCGCCCGGTGCGAGCTCGATGATCTTCGCGCCGGCGGCCTGCGCCTGATCCAGATAGCTCTTCAGGCGCGCGTACTGGCCGGGGTTGACGATGCTCGAATAATCCGGATTGCCGGCGAGATCGGCGTAACGCTGCGACACGTACTTGCGCATTTCCTCCACGAATGCCGGAATGGCTGCCTTCGGCAACAGCACATAGTCCGGCGCGATGCAGGTTTGGCCGGCGTTGAGGAACTTGCCGGCGGCGATGCGATCGACCGCCATGGCGAGCGGATAATCCGCCGCGA
>Ga0163163_10001328_pt1 | contig 20878 bp, 15 predicted proteins | sample S65metaG_FD_119766 | JGI IMG/M metagenome (GOLD analysis project Ga0163163, IMG submission 119766) | Switchgrass rhizosphere microbial communities from Kellogg Biological Station, Michigan, USA - S6-5 metaG | ecosystem: Host-associated > Plants > Roots > Rhizosphere > Soil | place: USA...
ATCGGCGTCTGGAACCGCAACTTCCTCGGCATGGACTCGCTCGCGGTGCTGCCGTACGACCAGCGGCTGCATCGCTTCCCCGCATATCTGCAGCAGCTGGAGATGGAATCGAACGGCAAGCGCACGACGCTCGGCGGCGCGCCGGTCGACTACGACACCGGCTCGGTGTTGTGGGGCGAGCCCGGCTCGAACGCACAGCATTCGTTCTTCCAGCTGTTGCACCAGGGCACCGCCAACGTCGCGCTCGATTTTCTTGCGCCCGTGAACGGCTCGAGCCCGTATCAGGAGCAGCAGAACCTGGCGCTTGCCAATTGCTTCGCCCAGGCGCAGGCGTTTGCGTTCGGACAGACCGAGCAGCAGGTGCGCGCGGACTTGAGTGGCAAAGGTCTGCCCGAGAGCGAGATCGCACGACTCACGCCGCACAAGATCCATCCCGGCAATCGGCCCAGCTCGATCGTGCTCTTCCCGCGTCTGGGGCCAAAAACGCTGGGGCGGCTGATTGCGCTGTACGAGCACAAGGTGTTCACGCAGAGCGTGATCTGGGACATCAACGCGTTCGACCAGTGGGGCGTGGAGCTGGGTAAGAAGCTGGCGGAGAGCCTGGCGCCGGCGGTCGAGGATCCGAAGAAGAACAGCGACCCGGCGCTTGCAGGGCTGCTCGCGCAGGTTGCGAAGTGGCGTAGCTGAACGGGTGACGAGCTCCCGGCAGGCCGTCATTTTTCATCCACTGAGCGCGGCCTTTGCGTGTAAACTCCCGGCCCGTCGCAGGGAATTCCATAATTCAAGCAATTCTGATGGTTAGATCGAGTTTCTCCAGCCGCATTTTTTCCTGGCTGGCATGGGCGGCCTTGTGCCTCGGCGCTGCCGGACTGGGGCCGGACCGCGCACTTGCCCAAACCCCAACAGCCGAGCAGATCCAGATCTTTCAGAACCTGACGCCAGAGCAGCAGCAGGCGATTCTCGATTCCATGAACAGCGGCGGCACGGCCGGTCCGACGAACCGGCCGCACACTGACCGTCCGCTGAAGTTTCCTGAGACGGTTCGGCCGCGAACCTCCCGAGAGGAAGATGAGCAGGACACCGAGGAGACCCGCGTTTCCGGCGGCCTGCCGCGCATTCCACGACTCAAGGGCAACGATAGCATTCTGCTGACGCTGGAAATCCGCCAGCTTGAGCGGCTCGCGCCGGAGATCGAAGAGCGCGAGCGCCAGGATCGCGAGCAGAACCGTGGCCAGCAGGTCGGGGTGCCGACGCAGCCCGTGATTCCGGGCCGCCAGCAGGCCACGGTGCCCGCGCCGGGTGCGCAACCGGTCGAGCAGCGTCGCATCGAGCGCAGCAGCGAAGAGCTCGAACGGCTCGGCGAATTTCGCGAGCGCGTGCTGCGGCGGAACCCGTACAAACTGGACAAATGGGGCATCTTGAACGTGCCCGAGTTCGGTCCGATTCCGCTCGCCGGGCTGACCGCGGAGGAGGCGACGGAGCGGCTGGCAGCGGAGCCCCGCCTGGAAGACTTCATCGTGCGGGTCACGCACCTGCCGCTGAAGCCCTTGGGCACCGAAGCGTTGAAGCCGTTCGGCTACGACCTGTTCAGCGGGATGACCTCCACCTTTGCACCCGCCACCGACGTGCCGGTGCCCGCCGAATACGTAGTTGGGCCCGGCGACACCATCGAAGTGCAGCTGATCGGCAGTAACAAGGGCCGCTATGCGCTGGTCGTGGGCCGCGACGGCCGCGTCAACTTTCCCGAGCTCGGTCCTATCGCCGTCAGCGGGCGGCGCTTCGAAGAAGTGCGCGGCGAACTCGAGACGCGCGTGCGCGAACAGATGATCGGCACCCAGGCGAGCGTAGGCATCGGCGAGTTGCGCTCGATTCGCGTCTTCGTGCTCGGTGAGGCCCAGACGCCCGGCTCGTACACGGTCAGCGGATTGTCGACGATCACGAACGCGCTATTCGTGAGCGGCGGCGTGAAGAAGATCGGCTCGTTGCGCAACATCCAGCTCAAGCGCAACGGGCGCACGGTGACTACGCTGGATCTGTACGACCTGCTGCTGCAGGGAAACACCAGCGCGGATGCGCGTCTCTTGCCGGGAGACGTGATCTTCGTGCCGCCGGTGGGCACGACGGTCGGGCTCGGCGGCGAAGTACGCCGGCCGGCCATCTACGAGCTCAAGAGCGAAACGACCGCTGCTGAGCTGCTGCAACTGGGTGGCGGACTGACGCCTGAAGCCGACCCATCGGTCGCGACGGTCGAGCGGATCGACGAGCGGCGCGCGCGCGTAACTGTCGATGTCGACTTGACGAACCAGGCTGGGCGGCGCGAGGTTCTGCGCAGTGGCGACACAGTGCGCATCCCGGCAATCCGGCCGGTGCTGCAGGATTCGGTGGCGGTGAGCGGCTTCGTGCATCGTCCCGGCGAGTATCAGTTCAAGCCGGGCATCCGCCTCACCGACGTGATCCCGAGCCTCGACGAGCTGAAGCCGAACGCCGATCAGCGTTACGTGCTGGTGCGACGCGAGATGCCGCCCGATCGCCGCATTCGCGTGTTCTCGGCCAATCTGGAGCGGGCGCTTACCGAGCCGAACTCGTCGCAGAATTTCGAGCTCGCGCCGCGCGACCAGATCTTCGTCTTTGACCTGGAGTCGGGTCGTGACCGCATCATCGCGCCGCTGATGCGTGAGTTGAGTATGCAGTCGCGCATCGACCAGCCGACACAGGAAGTGAGCGTCGCCGGGCGTATCAAGGTTCCGGGCAAGTATCCGCTGGAACCGGGCATGCGCGTCAGCGATCTGCTGCGCGCCGGCGGCAGTCTCGACGAGGCTGCGTACGGCGGCGAGGCGGAGCTGACGCGCTACGAAGTGGCAAACGGCCAGTCGCGACAGGCCGAGCTGATCAAAATCGATCTGGCGCAGGTGCTCGCCGGCGATCCGGTCGCCGACCTGCCGTTGAAGGCGTTCGACTACCTGATAATCAAGGAAGTGCCGCTGTGGGCCTCGCAGGAGGAAGTCGAGATCCGCGGCGAAGTGCGCTTCCCGGGGCGCTATCCGATCCATCGCGGCGAGACCCTGCGCTCGGTCATGGAGCGCGCCGGTGGTCTGACGGATCTCGCGTTCGTCGCGGGCGCCGTCTTCACGCGCGAGGAGCTGAAGGAGCGCGAAAGGAAGCAGCTGCAGACGCTGGCCACTCGCCTCGAGTCCGATGTCGCGCAATTCTCGCTGATGACTGCACAGGAGACCGGCAAGGATGCGAGCTCGGCGCTGACTATCGGACAGTCGTTGCTCGCCAACATTCGCAATGCCACGCCGGTGGGACGCCTGGTCATCGACCTGCAACGCTCCATGAGCGCGCAACCGGGCTCGGAGCAGGACGTGGTGTTGAAGGATGGTGACCGACTGCTGGTGCCGCGGGTCACGCAGGAAGTCACGGTCGTCGGCGAGGTGCAGAGTGCGACGTCGCATCTGTATCGCGCCGAGCTGTCGCGCGACGATTACATTGCGATGAGCGGCGGCTTGACGCCGCGCGCCGACGACGATCGCATCTACGTCGTACGTGCCGACGGCAGTGTCGTGGTCCGCGGCGGCGGCGCGTGGTTCAGCGGTGGCAGCGTCGACATCAGGAGCGGCGACACCATTGTCGCGCCGCTGGACACCGAGCGCATGCGGCCGCTGCCGTTCTGGACTGCGGTCACCACCATCATCTACAACCTGGCGATCGCGGTTGCCGCGGTCAACTCGTTCTGATGAGCGCCATGACGATCCGTGAGCAGGTCGAAGACACCGGGCCAGCAATGGCGCCGGCGATTCGCCTGCTGCTCGCTTCGTGGCGGCTGATCGCGATCGTCACGGTGCTCGCGACGCTGCTCGGCGCGGCCGCAGCCTGGCTGATGCCGAAGAAGTATCGGGGCGACATCATCACCATGCCGACGATGGACGAATACGGCGGCGGCGCCGGCCAGGCGATGAGCTCGATGCTGTCGCAGTTCGGCGGACTTGCTTCGCTGGTCGGCCTGCCGGGCGCGGCGAGCACCATGAAGACCGAAGCGATCGCCACGCTCGAATCGGCGTCGCTGTCGGGTCGTTTCATCGAAGAGAACCATCTGCTGCCGATCCTGTACGCGGATCGTTGGGATGCCGCGAACAACCGCTGGAAGAACGCCGGTCAGCCGCCGTCGCTGTGGCGCGCGAACGAGCAGTTCCGCAGGCAGGTTCGCAGCGTCGTGGAGAACAAGAAGTCCGGGCTGGTCACGGTGTCGGTGGTCTGGACCGATGCGCGCCAGGCCGCAGAGTGGGCCAACGGACTCGTGGCGCTGACGAACCGCTACATGCGCGACAAGGCGATCGCCGAGGCGCAGCGGAACATCGCGTACCTGAAGGACCAGGCGACCAAGACCGACATCGTCGAAGTGCGCGCCTCGATCTACTCGCTGATGGAGGCCGAGACCAAGCGCGTGATGCTCGCGAATGGGCGCGAGGAGTACGCGCTGCGCGTGATCGACCAGGCAGTCACTCCGGAGCGCGAGATTTCGCCGCGCCGCGTGCTGTGGATTGCGGCATCGTTCGTCGGCGGACTGCTGTTGTCGGTTTGTGTCGTGCTGCTCGTGGATTTCCTGCGGCGCAATCGCGTGCTGCCGGGGCGCAGTGAGTGAGCACTAGGGTGAGTTTCGGCTCCGGGCGTCGCGTACTGGTGGTCATGGGGACCCGACCGGAGGCGATCAAGCTCGCGCCCGTCGTTCACGAGTTCGCGCAGCAGGCGGACGTGAGCTGTCGCATCTGCTTCACCGGCCAGCATCGCGAGATGGTCGAGCCGTTGTTCGAGTTGTTCGGCATGCGCGCGGATCTGGACCTGCAGGTGATGCAGCACGACCAGAGTCTGCATGAGCTTGCCGGCCGCGCGTTGACCTTGATCGGCGAGCAGCTCAAACGATTGCAACCCGACCTGGTGGTCGTCCAGGGCGATACGACGACCGCTTTCTGCGCCACGTTCGCCGCCTACATGCAACGCATTCCGGTCGCGCACGTCGAGGCCGGCTTGCGCACGCACAATTTGCTGTCTCCTTGGCCGGAGGAAGGCAATCGGCAGCTGATCGGTCGATTGGCCGCGCTGCACCTCAGCCCGACCGAAACAGCGAAGCAGAACCTGTTGGCGGAAGGTGTCGCCGAGGACCGCATCGCAGTGACCGGCAATACTGTCGTCGATGCGTTGCTGTGGACGGCAAAGCGCGAGCGCCTCTCGCACTGCCACGCCGAAGGTCTGCCTGACGATTGGCGCGAGCGCTGGGCGGATCGCAGGATCGTGCTCATCACCGGCCACCGCCGTGAAAATTTCGGCGAGGGGCTTGCCAACGTCTGGCGGGGCCTGGTGCAGCTGGCACGGCAGTTCCCGCAGGACCAGTTCGTGTTCCCGGTGCACCTGAATCCAAACGTGCGTGCATCCGTCGACGCCATCATCGGTCCGGTGGTGAGCGAGCTCGGCAATTTCCATTTGATCGAGCCACTCGCTTACGAGCCATTCGTTGCGCTGTTGAGCCGCGCTCATCTGGTCATCTCCGATTCCGGAGGTATCCAGGAAGAGGCGCCGAGCCTCGGCAAGCCAGTGCTCGTAACGCGCAACAACACCGAGCGGGGCGAGGCGATCGCCGCTGGCACGGCGCGACTGGTCGGTACGGATACCGCGGAGCTCGTGGCGCAGGCGTCGGCGCTGCTCGGCGGGGGCGCGGCCTACGAGCGCATGGTCAAGGCACGTAATCCATTCGGCGACGGCGCCGCGGCGCAGCGCACCGTCACCGCCTGCCTGCGGTTTCTCACCAAGCTCAGGCCGCTCCTGCCGGCTCCATTCACGGGTTGAGCCGGCGTGTTCAAGCGTCTGGTAGCGGGCACCGCCTGGAGTCTGGTGGGCACCCTTGCGGCAAGGGGATCCAGTTTCGTGGCGATGACACTGGCGGCGCGCATCCTCGGCCCCGAGAACTACGGCCAGTTCGCGATCGTGCAGAGTCTTGGTGCCACTGCGGGCACAGTGGCCGGTTCCGTGTTCGGTGTTGCAGCCACGCGCTTCCTGGCGCGCGACATCGATCGCGACAAACCCAGGGCGACGCGGATTTTCGCGATCGTCGAACTGGCGGCACTGGCAGTTGGCGGCGTGCTGGCGCTGGCGATGATCGTCGGCGCGCCATGGATCGCTCAAGCAATCTACGGCCAGCAAGCGCTTGCCGGCGTCATCCGTTTGTCGGCGCTACTACTGCTGACGAACTGCGTTGCCAGCGCGCAGATCGGCGCGTTCATCGGCTTGAGCGAGTTCCGTGCCTATGCGCTGCTGAGCAGCTGGCAAGTGCCGCTGATCATCCTCGCCACACCTGCGGGCGCAATGCTCGGAGGGTTCACTGGCGCGCTCGGTGGCCTGCTGCTCAGCCAGGTCGGTGCGTGCGCGGCGGCTGCATTCATGCTGCGACGGTTGATGCGACGGCGTGGTCTGCAGCCTGCTTGGCGCGGCGCTGGCACCGAATGGGCGACGATCCGCGGCTTCCTCGCGCTCGCGCTGATCGGCTCGGGCTTGAGCGAGCCGAGCAGCTGGCTCGCATCGCTCATTCTCATGCGCAACGCAGGCCCGACCGAAGTGGCGTACCTGCATGCCACGAATCAGTGGCTGTACATTCTCGGTCTCATTCCGGGGCTGGTCTCGCAGGTCGCGCTGCCGCTGTTCTCGCAGATGAGCGCACAGCAGATGCGTGAGGACATCATTCGCCTGGTGCGTCGCGCGTCGGCGCTCAACGCGCTCGCTACTATTCCGGCCGCCGTCATCGTCATGTTGCTGACGCGGCAGATCATGGCCATCTACGGCGCGGAATTCGCGCCAGGCGCGCGCGTCCTGGCGATCGCGGCACTGACCTCGTGCCTGATCTCGCAGTGCGGAGTGATGAGTCAGGTGATCGTGGCGTACGGCAAGATGCGTGAAGGAATCGTGCTGAACGCCATCTGGGCGGCGTGCTACCTGACACTCGCCTGGCAGCTCGTGCACCTCGGCGCCTATGGTTTGTCGGGGGCGCGCGCGATGGCGTTCACGCTGCATCTGGTGCTGAGCATTCTGCTCGTCCGCCGGCTCGTTGCCGCGCGTGCGGAGCCGGGAGCGACGTCATGAGTCCGCGGAAACCGGATGCGCCGCTGCACGTCGCGTTCGTATGCGACGAGTATCCGCCGGCGCTCTCCGGCGGCATCGGCCCCGCAGTCGCGGCGCTGGCTCGCGGTCTCGCTGCAGCCGGTCACAAGGTCAGCGTCATCGGGCATTACGAGAAGCCCAGTAGGGATGACGACGCTGGCGTGACGATTTACCGGCTGAGCTATCCGCGCGTGCCGTTCGCGTGGCTCGTGGTGCGCAAGCAGCTGCGCGCGGCCATCGCCGACCTGCATCGCTCGCAGCCGATCGACATCGTCGAGTGGCCGGACTACCGCGGCATGTACTGGAGCGGACTGCCCGGCGTGACCGACGTTCTCAAGATCCATGGCACGATCATGAGTCATCGCGTGCATGCCGTCGGGCGCAATCACGGCTTGCGCAGCAGGATCATCGAGATCCTCGAACGTCGCGCAATGCATGCAATTCCTTACTGGGTGGGGGTATCCGCCACCTTTAAGGAAGAGTGGAAGACGTACCTGCGGGCGGAGCCGCGAGTCGAGGAGGTTGTCTACAATCCCGTCGACACGCAGATGTTCCGGCCGGACAGCCGCGCGCGCGAGAAGCTGCTGCTCTACTGCGGCGGATTCCGCTATCGCAAGGGCGTGCTCGTGCTGGCGTCCGCGCTCGGTCTCGCGCACGCCGCGCTCGGCGATTACCGCATGTTGATGATGGGATTCGAGGCCGATGTGTCGATGGACGAGCTGCGGCATGCAGCGGGTCCGGCCGCGGCGCGGCTGGAGTTCCGCAGCTTCGCCTCGCAACAGGAAGTCGCGGAACAGATGCGGCGCGCGCAGCTCTACGTGATGCCGAGCTACTACGAATCCTGCGGCAACACCTGGCTGGAGGCGATGGCCAGCGGCACACCGGTGATCGGCTCGACGCTGTCGTGCGGACCCGAGGTGATCACCGCGAACGAGACCGGGCTGCTCGCGAACCCGAACTCCGCTGCGGACGTGGCGGCCAAGCTGCAACAGCTGCTCGGCGATCCGCAACTCGCCGCCCGTCTGGGCAAGGCGGCGCGGCACAGAGCCGAAGAATTGTTTTCGGTCGAGGTCGGCGTGATGCGGAGCCTCGCATTCTATCGGCGCGTGCTGGAAGATGCCGCCCGCGGAACCTAGGTCAGATCGATGGACCGCATGATCCTGCAACGAACCACATCGCGGAGCGGCGCCTGATGCGAGTGCTGCCGCGCCTGGATGCAAGAATTCCGCCCTGGCGCACCGACGCGCTGGTGGGGCGCGCCTGTCCGTTCTGCGGACACGCGGGCCGCGAGGCATTCCTCCGTCCGGATCAGCTGACGGTGCGCGCGTGCGAGCAGTGCGGCTGTCACTTCGTATCGCCGACGCCCTCGGAGGCCGACCTCGCGCAGTTCTACGCCTCCTACCACATTCATCACGCGCGCCGCGCGGCGCTCGATGCCGAGTACGCTCGCAGCGTGCTGAGCGAAGACCCGCTATCGGATGTCCGGGTGCAGCGGATCAATGCGCTGCTGCCGCTCGCGGGAAAACGCATCCTGGACGTCGGCTTTGGTGGCGGTGAGCTGCTCGCCAAGTGCAGCAGGCTCGGCGCCAGCGTCGCGGGCGTCGATCTGGACCCCGACGTCGTGCGCTTTGCCCGCGAGCAGCTGCGCCTGGCGGACGTGCACTGCGGGACGCTCGCGGCGGTGGCTGCCGAGCGTTTCGATGCGATCTTCATGAATGACTTCATCGAGCATCCGCTCGATCCGCTGGATGTGCTGCGCCAGGCGTGCGGTCTGCTGCGTCCGGGCGGGCTGATCTCGATCTGGACGCCGAATGGCAGTCACCTGCGCGAGGAAGCGGACCCGGTCGCGCTGCGTGTCGATCTCGAGCACATGCAATATCTGTCGTACGGGACTGTCGTGTTCGCGGGCCGCGCGCTCGGGCTCGAGGTGGTGCACCTCGAAAGCCTCGGCTTTCCGGGATTGCAGAACATCGGTAACATCCCCGCGCCGAAAAGCGCCGTGCCAGGCGCACACGTTCGTCTGGTGCGTGCGCTCAAACGCGGCGCCCGCCGCGTTTCCTGGGTGCGGCGTGCGCTGGAGCTGCGCGACCGCGCGAGCCGGGCGCGCCAGCGCGACGGCAAGTATCACCTGATGGCAATCCTCCGCGACGCGCGGCAGCCGGCTTAGATGTATCCGGAATTCCTCCAATACCTGCGCTGCCCGGAATCGGGCGAAGAGCTGCAGCTCGAGGCAACGCAGCGCGAGGGCGAGCGCATCGTTGCCGGAACGCTGTTCTCCTCGCGCGCGCGCTACCCGATCATCCGCGGCGTCCCGCACTTCGTCGGCGCCGAAACCGCCAACTACGCCGCCAGCTTCGGTTACCAATGGGCGCGCTGGCCGCGCGTGCAGTTCGAATCCGAGAACGCCGGTCGGCCGATGGCCGGTCATACGGCGTCGATGTTCCAGCGCATCGTTGCGCAACCGGCGGACCGGCTGCGCGAAGGCGTCGTCCTGGACGTCGGCTGCGGCGCCGGCCGCTTCATCGACGTGTTGCGCTCGCAGGGCAATGCGCGCGTCATCGGTGTCGACTACAGCGCCGCCGCGAACGTTGCAGCGGAAAATTTCCGCAGCGACCGTAACGTACTCATCGTGCGTGCCGACGCGCTGCGCTTGCCAATTCGTCCCGGCGCGCTCGACGGTGCCTATAGCATCGGCGTCCTGCATCACACACCAGATCCGCGTCGAGGGTTCCAGCAGCTGGTCGCTGCTGTGCGCGAAGGCGGATGGGTGGCCGTTTGCGTCTATGGCAAGGGCGGCTTCTATGATGATCCGCGCGTGCTCGTGTACCGGCGATTGTTCAAGCTGCTGTGGCCGCTGTTCGGCAATCTTGCTCCGCTGGCGTACTCCCAGCTTGTCGCGCGCGCGATTTACCCGCTGACGAAAGTACCGGTGCTCGGTCCACTGATGCGACTGCTGTTCCCGATGGCGCGCCTGCCCGACGTCCGCTGGCGCGTGCTCGATACCTTCGATGCAGTCACTCCGTCCTATCAATCGACGCACGAGTCGTACGAGATCTTCCAGTGGTTTCGCCAGGAGGCGCTCGCGGAGATCGAGCCTTCCGACTGGGGCTTCACCTCGTACCACGCGCGCGTTGCCAGGCACGCACGATGAGCAGCGTCGAAGGCATCTCACCGACGCGTCCCGCTGCATCGCCAGGAGTGTCCGTGCTCATGTGTGTGCGCGACGAGCTGCCGCACGTGCTCGACGAGGCATTGCAGTCGATCTGCGGTCAGAGCCTGCAGGAGTTCGAGTTGCTCCTAATCGATGACGGCTCCGTACAGAGCGGCACGATCGAGGTGGAGCAGCGCTGGGCGGCACGCGACAATCGCATCCGGCTGTTGCGCGAGCCTGCGCGCGGCTTGACCGCGTCGCTGAACGTCGGACTGCGCCTGTGCCGCGCGCCGGTCGTGGCCCGGCACGATTCAGATGACTGGTCGGACCCGCAGCGGTTGGAGCGTCAGCTCGCCGAACTGCAGCGGCGGCCGGAGCTCGGGCTGCTGGGCAGTCAATACCTGGCGCATCGGCAGAACGGCGCGCCATTGTGGCGCTCGAAGCTGCCGGAGGCGCACACGGATATCGTGGCGACCTTTGCGGCCCGCAATCCGTTCTGTCATGGTGCGACGCTGTTCCGGCGCGACCTGGCTCTGGTGCTGGGCGGGTACCGCGAATCTCTCGCGTGCTCGCAGGACTATGATTTCTTCTGGCGCCTGTCGGAGCGGGCACAAACCGCCAACATGCCTGACGTGCTCTACCACTATCGCTTCAGCGGCCGGTCCATTTCTGCGCAGAAGGCGGTGGATCAGGCTTCGGCGGCCGTCATTACGCGCGCTCTCGCGGACATGCGCCGCCGCGGAGCGGAAGACTTCGCCGCGGCGGAAGTATTGGCGGCAGAGGCAACGCGGGAACTTGATCGCCACGGCCTGGTCATCCGCAAGCGCGCTGACAATCTGCTGCTTGCGGGCGAAGGCCGCCGGGCGCTGGACTTGTACTTGTCCCTTGCACTAGCAAGACCATTCAGCCTGGTCGCGCACGCTGCGTTACTGCGCGGTCTCGCCTTCGTGGCGTTGCCATCCGCGGGCCGCCTCCTATTCGATCGCTGACAGCAGATGGACTGGTTTGCCGTTTCATATGTGGTGCTGACGATCGCTTCAATCGCGGCTGCCGTTGGCTTCGTCGCGCTCTGGCGCGCGCTCGCTGCCCCACACATGGCGACAGGGCTGGCATTGGCCTACTACTATTCCTTGTTCGGCGCGTGGCGAATCGTCTCTCTCAAGCAAACCGGCCAGGAAGCGGAGGCGCTGTCCCATCTCGAGTCCTCGTTGTTTGCCGTGACGATCGACGACAACTACGTCCTCGCTCTGGTCGTATACGCAGTGTTCCTGCTGGCGATCGTGTGCGCTGCTTGCCTGCTGACACGCAACAATGGGCGGCTGCCGCCGCTTCGGCATGCAGACCTGCGACTTCGTCATGGCTGGATTCTGGCGATCTCGCTGACGTGCCTCGCCATAAGCATAGGCATTGAATGGCAAGGCATCCGTTCCGCCCTGGAGGAGGGCATTGCCGCGTACGCTTCGACGCGTGCCGGGGAGAGCCGGCTATACACGCTCCATCAGCTGGCAAATCGCATCGGACTGGCCGCGCTGGCGATCGGTCTCGGTGCATGCCTGGCGGTGCGCACAAAGCTTCGCCCGGTACTGGTGTGCTACGCCATGGTCGCGCTCGCATGGGGCGCCTTTCTGGCGGTGCTTGGCAATCGCGCCGAACTGCTGATCGCCGCGGTAGCTGGATTCCTTTGGTACTACTCGCTTGGCGGCCGTATGCGGCCGGTAGCGGCCGTTGTGACGGCTGGCATCGGATTCCTCGTGCTGCGGATCGTGGAGGCGACGCGCGGCACCGCCGTTACGGAAGCCACGGCGGGACTCGGGCAGTTGCTGAGCTCGTTCGATTTCTGGAATCCGCTGAACGTACTCGCGGGCAGCGAATCCTTGGCTGCGCACCTATCGCTGTACGGAGTGCTCTCGCACGACATCCCCTTCACTTACGGATCGAGCTTCCTATATCTGGTCAGCAGCTTCGTACCCCGAGTCCTCCTCGTGGATCGGCCAGCAGACATCTACACGATCTACATCGACGCACTGTCAGTGGCGGACCAGCAGGGTTTCAACATTCACTACGCGACGGGTTGGTACCTGAACTTCGGCCTTGCCGGCATCATTCTCGGCGCACTCATCGTCGTTGGCATCTGGGGGTGGCTACTGCGTACTGTGCAGCGACTTGCAAGGACGGGGTCGCGATTCGCGGTGCACTGGAACTGCACCTTGTGCTTCTGTTTGGGGTTCACGCCGGCGCTGATGCGCAACGGGCCCGAGGGACTGAAGGGTCTGATTGTGGAAGCGATCGCAGTGCCGCTGCTGGTAGCGCTGGTCGGCGTCGGTGTGCGCGGCTCGCTTCAGTCCCGACCTGTCGCAATCCGTGCCTGATGGTCGAATAGTCGCATGTGCGGAATAGTCGGAATCGCCGGTCGGTCGCATGGCATGGACAAAGCATTGCTGGTCGCCATGCGCGAGACGATCGCGCATCGTGGCCCCGATGGCGCTGGTATCTGGTGTGCTGCAGACGGAACAGCACTTCTCGGTCATCGACGGCTCGCGATCGTCGATTTGTCCGAAGCTGGCGCCCAGCCGATGGTGCGCGAAGGAGGCCGGCTGGCAATTACGTTCAATGGTGAGATTTACAACCATGGCGAACTCCGCGAAGAACTGCGCGCCCTCGGCCAGACATTCGTCGGCCACAGCGATACCGAGGTGTTGCTGGCAGCGTATCGGCACTGGGGGACGCAATGCTTGCGGCGGCTGCGGGGCATGTTTGCCTTCGCGATCTACGATGGCGAGGCGCAAACCCTGTTCCTGGCACGCGACCGGGCGGGTGAGAAGCCGCTGTACTGGGCGCCACATCGCGGCGGCATCGTGTTCGCATCCGAGCTGAAAGCGCTGATGCGCGATCCGGAATTGCCGCGGCATCTCGATCGAGAGGGCCTGCTGTTCTACTTGACGTACGGCTATGTGCCAGGATCAGCGACCATATTGCGAGGCGTGAACAAGCTCAGCCCCGCACACTTTCTGGTGTGGTCGCTACGCACCGGTACGGCGATCACTACGCGCTATTGGGATCTGCCGGCGCCTGAACCAGCGAGCAGTGCCCATAGCGATGGCGAAACTTTGGCCGACGAGTTGCACGGTTTGCTGCGCTTGTCGGTCGCAGAACAGCTGGAGGCTGACGTCCCCGTGGCGGTTCTGCTGAGTGGCGGCATCGATTCCAGTTTGATTACGGCCATCGCGGCCGGTGTATCCACGACTCCGGTGCGCACCTATACCGTAGGGATCCCGGGCGATGCGCGTCTCGACGAGGCGCGGTTCGCCAAATGTGTCGCCGATCACTTCGCCACGAACCACGAAGAGCTGCTACTTGAGCAATCCAGCGTCGATGTTCTGCACAGGCTCGCGCGTCAGTTCGATGAGCCAATGTGCGACTCATCGATGATTCCAACCTATCTACTTGCGAAGAGCGTCAGCCGCGAGTGCAAGGTCGTGCTGGGAGGAGACGGCGGAGACGAGTTGTTCGGCGGATACCGTTCGTATCAAGGGGCGTTAAGACAAGCGCGCCTGCGCGAAGCGCTGCCGTCGGTCGCACGAAGCATGATATCCCACGCCACGGCGAGCTTGATGGCGCCGGGTGCCGACGGTCGCAATGGGCTTCTAGGACTGCGAGGTTCGCTCGCCGACGGCGTTGCACAGACGGGCGTACTGTTCGAGACTAGGGAGCTATTGCGTCTGGCACCAGTTCTTGCTGGCTGCACAGACCTGCTCGCCCCGCGTTCCTGGCGCCGCTCGCTTGCCGATGCCGAGCGCGGCACGCCCGGCGCGGCCATGGCTGCGGACTTCCGCTCATATCTTCCAGAAGACATCCTCGTAAAGGTCGATCGCGCCAGCATGCTGTGCTCGCTCGAGGTCCGCGCTCCGTTCCTTGACTATCGAGTCGTCGACTTTGCCTATCGCAAGGTGCCGAACGCGCTGCGGGCGTCGCGTCAGGAGCGCAAGATCGTGTTGAAGGCGCTGGCGCGTAAGCTGTTGCCGCGAACGCTTGATCTCGATCGCAAGCAGGGTTTCTCCATACCCCTGTCGCGCTGGATCACTGCGCCGCTCGTTGACTCATGGTTAGAGGAGTGTCGCCAACAGGTGGCCATGGTCCTTTGCGAGCGCGAGATCCGCGCGCTCAGCCGGCAGGAAAGCTCGGCCGCAACCGAACGGCTGTTCGCTTTCATGCTGCTGACGCTGTGGATGCGCGACTATGGGGTAACTGTGACATGAGGGCGCAGCGCATACTGGCGGTGATACCCGGACGTCAGGATGGACAGACGTTCATTTTCGCCCATCGACAGGTCGCACAGCTGCGAAGACTTGGCCTCGACGTCACTACGTTTTCACTGCTTGAGCGCACGAATCCCCGGGGACTGCTGCAGGAAGCACGCCGATTCCGCGCAATGGTCCAATCCTGGTCGCCTGATGTAGTGCATGCCCACTACGGCACAGTTACGGCGTTGTTCGCAGCACTGCTGAGCCGTCGCCCGCTCGTGATCAGTTTTCGCGGTACCGATCTCAATCCGTCATCGGAGCATTCGAGCCTGCGCGGTGCTGTGTCGCGCTGGATGTCGCAGGGCGCTGCGCTATTTGCGCGCGAGATCATCTGCGTCAGTCCACAGTTGCGAGGGCGACTGTGGTGGCGCAGGAATCGCGTCCATGTGATTCTCGATGGGGTCGACCCAACGGAGTTCTACCCAATCGAGCGCGATGAGGCCCGGCGACGGCTGGGCTGGTCGATCGGCGAGCGTATCGTGCTGTTCAACCACGGGGCCGCACGCGCACCAAACAAGCGTCGCGACTTAGTCGAAGGCGCACTCGCGCTGTTGCGTGAGCGGCTCCCGGAGGTTCGTCTGGTCGTGATGGAGGGGGAAGTGCCCGGCGACCTTGTACCGCTGTATGTGAATGCCGCGGATGCGGTTGTGCTGGCCAGCGATTTCGAGGGATCGCCGAACATCGTGAAGGAAGCCATTGCGTGCGCTGTGCCGGTTTGCAGCGTTGATGCAGGCGACGTCTCTGAGCTACTGGCCGGCGTGTCTGCCTCGGTGGTCGTCGAGCGCAGCGCTGCCGCTATCGCAGCGGGTCTCGAGCCGTTGCTGCGAATGCCGCAACGGTCTAACGGCCCGTATTTCGCAGAGCGTTACAGCACGTCGGCTCACGTGGCGCGCGTCGCAGAGATTCTTCGAGTGGCAGGGGCTGCGCGCTGTGCGCGCAGCAATGCAACAGTCGACAATGTCCAGCAATAACGCCGGCGCACTTCGTGTCTCGATCGTCGTTCCGTGTCGCAACGAGCGTCACTACATCGAGTCGTTCATCGACAGTGTCAGCGCACAGCTCCCGGTTGCAGGCGGCTGCGAAATCATCATTGCAGACGGCATGAGTGAGGACGGTACGCGTGAGCTGCTCGATCGTCGCAGCGCCGGCACGCCTGCGCTGCGGTGGATCGACAACCCGTCAAAGACGGTATCGCATGGCCTCAACCTCGCGGTCGCCGCGGCTCGCGGCGAAATCATCATTCGCATGGACGTGCACACCCACTACGCGCGCGACTACGTCGCTGAGTGCGTACGCGTGCTCGACGCAACGGACGCCGACAACGTGGGTGGACCGTGGCGCGCCACGGGCGGGAGCTACCTGCAGAGTGCCATCGCGATCGCGTTCAATTCTCCGTTCGCGGTGGGCGGTGCCCGCTCGCATGACGTGAGCTTCGAAGGTGTGGTCGACTCCGTATACCTGGGTTGCTGGCGCCGCTCGCGCCTGATCGAGATAGGATTGTTCGACGAGGAACTCGTGCGCAATCAGGATGACGAGCTGAACCTACGCCTCACCCGCTGCGGTGGCACGGTCTGGCAGTCGCCGACCATTCAGTCGCAATACAGTCCGCGGGCGAGCCTGCGCAATCTGCTGAAGCAATACATGCAGTACGGTTATTGGAAGGTGCGCGTCATACAGAAGCACCGGATGCCGGCATCGCTCCGGCACGTCATCCCGGCAGGCTATGTCAGCGCACTCGTGCTGGCCGTACTGGCCGCTCTGCTCAACCGCGATCTGGCAATCGGCGTGGTGGTGCTGGTCGCGCCGTATCTGCTCGCCACCGTCACGGCCAGTGTGCTCGCCTGCGCGGCGCGCCAGCGCTGGAAGTATCTGCCGGTGATGCCGCTCGTCTTCGCTTGCTATCACTTCGGCTACGCGTTCGGGTTTCTCGGCGGCGTCTGGAATTTCCTCGTGCGCGGCCGCCGCAGTCATGGCGCATTCGAAAGCTTGACCCGATGAGCACTGGATCTCGGCCGCCGGACGATGGATCGCTGCAGCAGATTCGCGCTGCTTACGCGCGTCGCCGGGCTGTCTACGATCCGGCTGCTCCGTGGGTACATCGGACCGGCCAGGAGCTGGAGCGAGCGTTGGTCGACTGGATCGGCACCCGTGCGCCCGGCGCCGCTGCGGACTTGCGCTTGCTGGAAGTCGGCTGCGGCAGTGGTCGGAACCTGCTGCGCTTCCTGCAACTCGGGTTCAAGCCGGAGAACCTGGTGGGCAACGATCTGCTGGAGGAAAGAATCGCAGCTGCGCGTGAGATGTTGCCCGCCAAGGTGCAGCTCACCAGCGGCGATGCATCGCGGCTCGGTTGGCCGGACGGCAGTTTCGATGTCGTGTTCCAGTCGATGATGTGTACTTCCATCCTCGACGACGACTTGCTGCGCCGTGCGTGCCAACGCATTTGGGATCTGGCACGGCCGGGTGGCGGCGTGCTCTGGTACGACTTCACCGTCGACAATCCGTCGAACCCCGATGTGCGCGGCATCGGCCTGCGCGCCTTGCGCGGTCTGTTTCCCGCTGCGCGGCTGGAAGCGCGGCGCGTTACGCTCGCTCCGCCGCTCAGCCGCCTGGTAACGCGTGTACATCCGGCGCTCTATGGGTGGCTCAATTTGCTGCCGTTGTTGCGCACCCATGTGCTGGTCTGGATGGCGAAGACATGACCAGCGAAGGGTCATCTGGCGTCGCCACCAGGGGCCGGCCACAGAGCTGTGGACGGGTCCGCCAGCAATCAATTTCGTATTCTGCCGGTGCGGCAGCAGCGCGATCACTGCGCGTTGTCCGCCCATCCAATGAACGTGAGCCCCTTTGCGACACCCAATAACCCACGGACAAGCCCAACGCATGAGCGACACCGACTTCCTGCCATTCGCACTTCCTGAGATCGGCGAAGAAGAGATCCAAGAAGTCGTTGCGACGCTGCGTTCTGGATGGCTGACTACTGGCCCGCGCGCGCGGCAGTTCGAGCGCGATTTTTCAGCATGGCTCGGCGGCGGTGTCGAATCGATCGCCGTCAATTCCGCGACGGCAGGGCTGCATCTGGCGCTCGAAGCCGTCGGTGTCGTCGCCGGCGACGAGGTGATCACCAGCACGCACACGTTTACAGCGAGCGCTGAGGTTGCCCGCTACCTCGACGCAGACGTCGTGCTGGTTGACGTCAAGCCCGACACGCTCTGCATGGACCCGGCGCTGGTGGAACGGGCCATCACGCCGCGCACCAAAGCCATCGTGCCGGTGCACGTTGCGGGATACGCAGCCGACATGGACGCGATCCTGGAAATTGCGCGGCGACGCGGTGTGCACGTGGTGGAGGATGCTGCGCACGCTTTCCCCGCGACGCACCGCGGACAGTTGGTTGGCACGCTGGGCAGCGCTGCGACGGTTTTCAGTTTCTACGCCAACAAGACAATTACGACCGGCGAAGGGGGCATGCTGGTGACGCGCGACGCGAGGATTGCGCAGCGGGCTCGGATCATGCGGCTGCACGGTATCAGCCGTGACGCCTTCGATCGTTTCGTCGCCAAGGTGCCGAGTTGGTACTACGAGATCGTCGCGCCCGGCTTCAAGTACAACCTGACCGACATCGCCGCTGCCCTCGGCCTGCATCAATTGAAGAAGGCGCATGCCTTCCGCGAGCGGCGCGCGCAGATCGCGGCGAAATACGACCAAGCACTGGCGGATCTGCCGCTCGTGTTGCCCCCGCGCCCGATGGACGGCGACATCCATGCGTGGCATCTGTACGTGATTCAGCTCGCATCGCAGGTGCGAGTGACGCGCGATGAGTTCATCGAGCGGATGTTCGCGCAGGGGGTGGGCATGAGCGTGCACTACATTCCGCTGCATCTGCAGCCCTACTGGCGCGATAGATATCGGCTCACGCCCGACACCTTCCCGGTGAGTCAGCGCATCTACGAGCGCACGGCTTCACTTCCTATCTATACGCGCATGAGCGATTCCGACGTTGCACGTGTGGTGAATGCCGTAAAGGTCGCATTGCGTTGATCTTGAAGCGCCTGACAGATCTGCTGGCCAGCAGCATTGGCCTGCTGCTGACAACGCCGTTGCTCGCAGTGATCGCCGTTTGCATCCGCCTCGACTCCGCGGGTCCAGCCTTCTTTCGCCAAGAGCGGGTCGGGCGCAACGGGCGGCCGTTCCGAATCCACAAATTCCGTACCATGCGCCAGGTCACCGGGCCGTCGCTGACGGTGGGCCGCGATCCGCGTATTACGCGGGTCGGGGCCTTCCTGCGCCGCTACAAGCTGGACGAATTGCCCCAACTACTCGACGTATTGAGGGGCGACATGAGCTTGGTCGGGCCGCGGCCCGAGTTGCCGCGCTACGTAGCCCTGTACCCGCCGGAAGTGCGTTCCGTAGTGCTGTCGGTGCGCCCGGGGATTACGGACGAGGCCTCGATTGAGTTCAGTCGGGAGAGCGAGCTGCTCGCCGGCTCGGCGGATCCAGAGCGGACCTACCGCGATGAAATCCTGCCCCGCAAGCTTGAATTGTATGTGCGTTACGTTCGCAGCCGCTCGTTCGTCGGCGACCTGCGCATTCTGGCCCGAACACTTGGGAAGATAGCCGGTCACCGAGGTGGCCATGCTTAACCTGAACTGATTGTGAATAGACCGGAACTCGTGGAAGTGGTTTCCCTGCTTGCGTAGGCAAGCAGCTGTCTGCGATCGGAGTCAGTGCAATCCGACAGCGAATCTGGGACAATTTTATAGCGCTCAGCAGGTTCGCCGCGTTTTAAGAAGAACCCCTTACGAGTGGCAAAAAATTAAGGACCCGCTAGAGGGAAACGCTGAGCCCGGAACTGCATTTCTCGCCCAGCGTAGAGAAATCCTGAAAGGGAGCCCCCGGTGACGGAATCGATGCCGAAATGGATCGAGCGATTTGCGAACGGACTTGCTCATCTACCTCGAGCCCAGAAGCGCTTGCTGATGCTGGTCGCCGACGTCGTCGGTATTCCGTTCGTGCTTTGGGCGGCGATTACGCTGCGGCTGGGAAACCTCGCTCACTACGTGGCGGGCACGGAGTGGATCTACGCTGCGGCACTGCTGACCAGCATCCCGATTTTCGTTCGCATGGGGCTTTACCGGGCAGTGATCCGGTTCCTCGGCCCCAAGGCAATTCTGGCGGTCATCACCGGCGTCAGCACATCTGTGGTGTTGTTGGCGGTGGTCACGCTGGTGTGGCCACAACACGCAGTGCCGCTCGGCGCCGTGCCCATCTATTGGGCGTTTGCACTCATCTTCGTCGGCGGCAGTCGCTTCCTCGTTCGCGGTCTGCTGAATTTTCGCTGGTCGAACGGCATGCAGCGGGTCGTGATCTATGGTGCGGGCGGGGCTGGCGTGCAGCTTGCTACTGGTCTGGCTCGCAGCGGCCGCTATCACGCGATCGCTTTCATCGACGACAACATCTCTCTGCACGGCAGCACCATCAACGGACTCGAAGTCTTTCCCGCACGCGATCTCGCCAATCTGGTCGGTGACGAAGGCGTAGCCGCAGTCTTCCTCGCACTGCCCTCGCAGACGCGCCGCCGCCGCCAGGAAATCCTCAAAGCGATCGAGCCGCTGAATCTGCTGGTGCAGACCGTGCCGGATTACGCCGACATCCTCGCTGGCCACGCCCGCGTCGAAGACGTGCGCGACGTAGATGCCGGCGACCTGCTCGGTCGCGATCCGGTGCCGCCGAACGCGCGCCTGCTGGACGCGTGCATTCACAACAAGGTCGTGATGGTCACCGGCGCCGGCGGCTCAATCGGCTCTGAGCTGTGCCGTCAGATCATCCGTCTGCGGCCGGCGCAGTTGCTGCTGTTCGAAATGTCTGAGCTGGCCCTCTACAACATCGATCGCGAGCTCAGGATCCTGATCGCATCGGAAGGTCTGACGGTCGACGTCGTGCCGCTGCTCGGCGATGCGCATCACAAGCACCGCGTGCGCGAAATCCTGCAGGCCTATGGCGTGCAGACGATCTATCACGCGGCCGCCTACAAGCACGTGCCGATCGTGGAGCAGAACGCGATCGAGGGTATCTACAACAATCTCTTCAGCACCTGGAACGCGGCCGAGGCTGCGCTTGACTCGCGCGTCGAGACGTTCGTACTGATCTCGACAGACAAGGCAGTCAATCCGACCAACGTGATGGGCGCGACCAAGCGCTTCGCCGAGATCGTGCTGCAGGGCTTGCAGGCGCGCGGCGCGCATACGCGTTTTTGCATGGTGCGCTTCGGCAATGTGCTCGA
>Ga0163163_10001329_pt1 | contig 20877 bp, 13 predicted proteins | sample S65metaG_FD_119766 | JGI IMG/M metagenome (GOLD analysis project Ga0163163, IMG submission 119766) | Switchgrass rhizosphere microbial communities from Kellogg Biological Station, Michigan, USA - S6-5 metaG | ecosystem: Host-associated > Plants > Roots > Rhizosphere > Soil | place: USA...
CCGCCTACGAGCAACATCGCACCTACCAGGAACAGAGCCAGAATAGTTAAAAGTTTCATGGTTATTACCTCACAAGCTACTTTGCCGGTTTCGGAATCGCACTGACGTGACTTGCCGGCACACTCTGTTTACCAAAAACGATGTGACACTTGGTGCAAACAAAATTCGGATTCGACTTCTTTTGATCGATCTCGAAATTCATCGCCCCACCTTCATCCGAAGTCGCTGTTACATGACAACCTTCCGCGCCACCGCACGAGCGTACTGGGACTTTGAGCGTCTGCGGATCAACGGTATTCATCCGCGCCGGCGCATGGCAATCGGTACAAGCCAGATCCGGATGCATACCACCTTCGTGACGGTACGCCCCGGCGGAGACTCGCTTTTGCCACGCCTTCAGCATGACACGATCTGTCACGCCCATTATCCTGGGCAGACCGGGATCGAAATCACTGTTAATTTTGACAGTCAAATTCGCAAGCTTGTGGCAGACCTGGCAATCTGACGAGGTTGGCGCGATGCCCGAATCAGCGTTGTGACAGGTGAAACAGCCTGTGTGACTGGTCGGAATACTTTTGAACGTCCCCTTCTTCAACCAAAAGGCGTCACCGAGATTCTTCGGCGCCCTGGTCACGTACTCTTCGCTCGAGTTGCCCTGCGGTTGATAGGTTTGATGACAGACACCGCAATTCGCTGGCGGCGGCTTCTGCTGTTGGCTTCTTAACGCGACAGAAACGAATCGTGCGGTCCAATCTCTTTCGTGGGCGGGAGCATTGCGACTAACTACCTCGAGGTGAGTCTCATGTGGAAAGTGCACTCTAAACTCGCTGACGTGATCGCGTCGCGGTTTCGAAGCATCAATCACATCGCCCAAACTCGGAAACAGGAACCGGACCGTGTTGCGCGGCGTTACGGCGACGTGGCAATTCGAGCAGATTTGTGGAGCGGGCCGTTCGCGCGCGAAGAACTGTTCGCGGTGACATTCAAGGCAAGCTGCGTGCTGGGGGAACTCCGCTACATCCGGAAATGCATCATCGCCCTTGCGAACTTCTTTCCAGTTGGCGGTCGGAACCTTGTGACACGAATTACAGGCAAGTTTCTGCTGCGTAACGTGAGTGCTGTGAGAAAAGTCGGTGTATTTGATGATGCGGGGTTTGGGGCGGGGTTTGGCCCGTCGTTGCGCTGCAACCGGAACAACGGACATGACGCCACAAAAAACCACAAAAAGCACAAAGACCTTAAGAAGGATTAATTGTGCTTTTGGTGGCGTTTTGTGGCTTTTAAGTTTTCGCGGCAAACCAATCTATTCCCGCCGACCGAAATAGAGACGCAACGAAGTATAAGGCAAATGCGCGTGATAATTCTGCGGCCGCGGACCTACTATCGTGCTTTCGTTGTAGTTGTAATATTGATATCCAACGTTCCAATCAAGCCGGTGATGCAGCTTGATCGCCAATCGCGCTTCCGGCGATTGATAACTCATTGGATACGATGCGATCAACGTGCCCGGGTTGCCGGTCGGATCCGCCACGCGATTACCTTGCCCATTATCCTTATTGATTCGGTAAGTCGTAAACAACGTGGCGCGCGGAGTGATTTGAGCCGTCGACTCAATAAAGAAGAAATTGTTCCTCACGAAGTTGAGACTATTGCCAAATGGGTGCTGAATACTATTGAAGAAATAATCGACTACCGCCTTGCTGTTTATCCAGTGGTAGTTGTAGCCGGTACTCAACGAGAATCGCGACGTCGCGGTCCAATCAAGTGACGAAGTGAAGATGCGCGACTTAATACTCAGACCAAAATCCTCCAGCGAAACTCCGGCAATCTCAGAAGGATTCGCGTTGTCTCTGGTGATGACGGACAGATTCAAGGCGATTCGCGAAGTTGGCTTATAACGACTCTTTAAACGAACGTTGGTGTAGTCGTAATTGCCAATGCGCGTAAAGACGTTATCAGCGGTGCCATGCTCGGCGTCGAAATAGATTGTCCATTCGCTCAATGGTCGCGCCTTGAAGCCGCCGAGTATGGAGTGGGTATTGTTGGTTTCGGTGTCAACTGTGGGCGCAATCGGAGCGGGTGCGTTCGAGTTCAGAGCGAATCCGCTGATGGACTCCACTACACGTCGATGACCATAGCGATAGCCCAGATGGACCGAATAGCGCGGGTTAAACTGATAGTCGCCTTCAATTGTGTTCTGGTATTTCCGGTAATCGATACCGGTGATTACGTTGCGATCGCTGAAGCCAATCGAGTCAGTTCTCGTGCCGCGCGTCAGGGAGAAGAAATCACTGAAGAGTGCCGTCCCATTAATCTCGAAGTCTTCGATTCTAAAAGTATTCGAGATGCGAAACTTATCGGTGGCCAAAAACGTGATGCCCAGATCTCCAAGCCAATTCGGTCGTTCGCTTTCGCCGTCGAGAACGTACTGCCCAAGGTTAAGTACGTTTGGGGTGGCCGCAGGCGGCGAGGGAGGAAATCCTGTTATGCGTGGATTCCAGTTTCGCCCGGTGAAGTTCTCGGCAAACGAATAATTCTGATCGGCCTTGCTATAGATGACGCGGCCGGTGATGTCGAGTTTTTTAGCGACCAGTGTTTGCAGGCTCAAACGAGTGTAGTTAACGCTGCCCCGGGCCGGCTCGTTGCGATGGAAGTTGGTCAAATTCGCCACGGTGGGGTTCACGTTGATGCCCGGATTAACTCCCGAATCAATCGTGCTGTCGTCGCGAAAACGACGGAACCCTTGCAGGAAGGAAAAGTTAACGGGACCAAGACGGCCATCAGCACCGACGCGGAAATCGTTGGCTCGTGTCCTCACTTCCGAAAGCAAGTTGAAATCATTTCCACCGACGTGATAGTTCGTGAACGCTGGTCCACTATAACGTTCGGGGGAATATCCAACATTGAATCGAATACGTTCATTCTTCGGGAGCAGGGTGAGGTCAAAGTCTCCCAGATTAACTGTGGTGTCCAACCCGTGCTCTCCGGTGGTCAGCTTCGGCGGGACACTAAAATTCGCAGGACTGAACACCCAGTTGGGGTTCGCAAAGTTGTTCAGGAAACGGAAGTATTTAAAGCGACGATAGACCGCATCGAAGCGATACCATTCGGGATTTTCGACACTGGCGCGCAGGCTGCCCTGCGGGTCGGCTCCCCAGCCCGTGGTGGTAAACAGAAGCGTTTCAAACAGACCACCATTATGGCCATCCTTTGATTTCGCCAGGAACGAGCTGTCGAAAAGTCGCGGACCAGCCTTATAGTTCAGATCACTTTTATACTTATTCAGATCCCCGTCCACACTGAGGCCGCGGTAGCCAAACTCCACACTGGAGGTGATGATGAAGTCTCCGGCGCCCTCGCCGGCTTCAACTGTGGTGTCGTCAGACTTCTTCGGAGAAGGCGACGGTGAGGGTTGCTGCGCCGCAGCCAAACTCGCCGTTCCCATCAGGACCAGTATCAATCCGATTATGCGCACCGAAGTTCGTTTTGTCGTCCTCATTGGTCCAATCCTCGCTCACTTAACGATTCGACAGCGGACGTCCTTAATAGCCGCTAACGGAAAAACACCGGGCTCGTTCGCGAACCGTGAATCTTGATATGACAATTCGTACAGTTCGCGTATTGCGCGTTTTGATTATGCTGCGGACCAGCAGGTTCGTCCGCGCCCACACCATGCGCCACGCTGTGACACGTGAGGCAGAGTTGGCCCACGCGGCTGGTGATCAGCAAACGTGGATTCGACGACCCATGCGGCGTGTGACAGGCAATGCAGCCTTCGGTCTTGACGGGCATGTGCTCGTAAACAAATGGACCTTGCTTATCGACGTGACACTTTATGCAAGTAGCGTCGGCTCCCGTGGCCAGTCTCGTTTGTTTTAATTCAAACCCGCCGTGCGGATTGTGACAATCGCTGCACTTCATCGCCCCTTCCAGGACTTTATGATGGAAGGGGAGATTGAATTGGTGCTTAATCTCACTGTGGCAGTTCAGACAGAGTTGCGGCTGGCTGTCCTTGAGCAACTTAATACTCGATAAGCCAGGCTTTTGTGCGTTGGCCGGTGAGACGAACACGTTCGAAGTCGCCAGTTGGCGTCCCGTCGGTTGTGCGTGAGGCGCATGGCAGTCAGTACAACCGATGTCGTTGCGCCAGTGTTCGCCGCGGCGGAAGTTGTTGTGTTCCTCTCGACCGGAATGGCACGTCAGGCAAGTTTCCGAGGTTTCCTTCGAACTCTTGTTTTTGAAGGAAATGATCTTTTTAGGATCGCCTTCCTCGATGTGCGCCTTGCCTGGACCATGGCACGACTCGCAACCTGTCACCTTGTCTTTCCAGCTACTGGTCTTCGTGAGCTGTGCGTGGGAAGTGTGCGAGAAAGCTTTGAATTGATCTTCGTGACAGTCTTTGCAGGCGTCGCTGCCGACGTAGTCACCGGACTGCGCCTGGTTCATCGCGACTTCAGCTGGCCCAATCGTTGCCGATTGGGAGGAATTTGTGCGACCAAACCAACCGATCATGGCGAGCACCACGCCACAGATCAGGAGTGCTTTGATGAATCTACTCACTCTATAGCCCTCCCTTGAATGTCTGGCAAACTGAAATAGGGCGAGAACCCGATAATTGTAGGACTCTAGGAGCCGTCATTGATGTGACGACCGTCACTGACCTTGGGGAAAATAATCATAGACCTCCGCTGAACGACTGTCCAGCTTTTTCAACCCAGCGCGATTGAGTCCAGGGCTTCTCGATCCTGAATCAGAATGCTATCTGAAGTGATTCGGATTAAATTTCGCCTGCTGAATACTGCCAGCAGGCGGGTCACTGTCTCGCGCGACGAACAGATCATTTGGGCGATCTCTTCGTGCGTGAGCGTCTTGTCGACTTCTGTTATGCGCGCCTTCCCCAGTCCGTTTTCACCGCTCAGATCGAGCAGAAGTTTCGCTAATCTGGCACTCGCCGTGAATGGCAGGACGAGCGACCGCGTGCGTTCCGTGAGTTCAGTCAACTCGCGGCTCAACATTTTCAATACCGCACTGGTGGCTGCGTCGCTCTTTTCGATCAGTTCCAACAGTTCGGCCCGCGAGATGAAATCCGTGCGACATGGCTCGAGTGTCTTCACGGTCGTTTCGTAAAGCGAATTCCGCAGCACTGAACTCAGCCCCAGCACGTCGCCCGCCTGGACCATGCGGAGTATTACCACGCGTCCTGCTCGCGACGAGATTGACACCACAGCCCGGCCTGTTCGCAGTATGTAAACACCGCGCGCCGGTTCTCCTTCGGCAAACAAAAGCTTGCCGCGCCGGTGCAGCGAGTTCAGATTGCTGATAGTGGACACGCGGATCTCGCGTAACAGCGAATAAAGATCTCCATCCGGCTGAAATCTTGCCGGTTCATCAATCTCGACCTGTCTCGCGCTCGGCATGACTCACCATTCCTTTTTGCGTCTTAACAGCCATTTACACGTGCTCGGCTCTTTAACTTCTCGACAGGCGCCGCCAGATGTTGTTCGAAAAGTCGAGCTGAGGCTTCGAGAAAATCGTACGAAGTGACAATGCCAACCAACTCGTCTCCTTCGACGACGGGCAGGCAGCCAACTCGATTGCCGCGCATGATCTCGATTGCTTCCAGAGATGTCGTTGAAGGAGACACGGTGATGGGGTTCGCGATCATAATTTCGCGCACTGTGATCGGATTGCCGCCACTTCTCGCGCGGCTGCCGCTACTCAATAATCGCAACACGCCGCGATGTGTTACCAAACCAACTAACCGGCCTTGCTCGTCTTCAACCGGCACGTGCCTGATGTGGCGCCAGTCCATCACGCTCGCCGCGAGATCCATCAAGTCGTCGGGCTTGACGGTGAAGAGGTCAGTCGACATGAACTGACCGACAGTGCGATAGCCGTGCTCCCACTCGCCGTGATCCGACTTCTCGATGATGGGCCAAAGATGCACTGGTTCTCCCTTTTTCTGACCGGCCAGCATCACTGACGTCAATTTCCGCTGGCTAGCCTCTTTCGACGCAGTGTTTGCGATGGCGGAAAGCGAACTCCTGATCCAGCGCGCGCCCGTTTGCCGTGACCGCGCTCGCTCCTCGATGATGCCGAGATACTTATCGATATCTTCAGTCGCTACCTGAGAACTCATCAATCCCTGTCGCGCCAGCGGGAGCAACTGGTCAACGATGAGTGAAGCAGCGCTATAACTCTGTCCGTCAAGCCAATGGAACTGAGCATCGAGACCGTGCCTGGCGGCGCGGAAGAAGTTCAACTTCGCATCGTCAAACGGCATTCGTGTCGAGATCTCGCCATAAACTTGAGGCAGTGCCAGCATCAAGCCGTTGAAGAAAGCAGCGTTGGCGATTTCGTCGACGATCGTTGGGCCGGAAGGCAGCGCCCGATTCTCAATGCGCAAATGCGGTACGCCTTCAGAGACTCCGTAGCACGCTCGATTCCAACGCCAGACAGTACCGTTGTGCATGCGCAGCGCCGAGAGTGAAGGCGTTTCACCGCGAGCGAGCACCTCAAACGGATTCTCATCCGGTTGCGTAATCATGATCGGGCGAAAACGCGTGATCTGCTCGTGAAAAAGTTCGACGACTGAATTACGCAACCAGGAATCACCGAAGCTGACGCGTGTCGGTTGGTTGCGAGCGAGTTGTGGGCGCGAACGTTCGTCGGTCGAATGTTGAAACAGCGCAACGCGTGTTTCCTGCCACAACCGATGACCAAACAACAGCGGTGAATTCACGGCCACAGCCAGCACCGGCGCGGTGATCACCTGGGCGACGTTGTAATGATTTGCGAAATCGCGCGCGTTACTCTGAAAGTGGATCTGGAAGCTGGTATTGCACGATTCCATCATGATGTTGTCGTGCGTCAGATAAAGCTCGTCGAGTCCTTTGATGTGAATTGAAAGAGGACCGCCTCGCAGTCTGATCACGCCGCGGTTCAACTCGTGATAACGAGCAACGGGAGTGAGGTTTTCGAGAGTCAGATCTGATTTTTGCAGCGTCGGCAGAATGCCGGAAAGAAAAACGTCGGCGTTCTGAGTGGCGGCGCCCGCGCGCGCCAGTTCGATCACTTCATGGAGTTCCTGTTCCATCCGGCTGAAACAGTCGTTCTTTAATTCGAGCGGTGTGAGATTGGCTTCGAGATTGAAACGGGCGATTTCCGTTGTTAAGCGAGCGTCGCCCGCGTGTTTGAGAACTTCCAGCGAGACTGGCGCAGGTCTCAAATAGCGATCGATCAGGAACATCTCCTGCTCGGCTCCGAAGCGTGCGACGCCACTCTCGATTCGTCCGTCCTCGAGCATAAACACGAGGGCGCGCAGATCTTCGAGTAGTGCTTTCATGAAAGCCTGCGCCTTCTTTTCATCAACCTGTTGTTCGACTTTGTGATCGCCCATTGTTGTAAGAGAAAGTCCTTTGTGCCTTTTGTGCGTTTTTGTGGCTAAGAAGCTATCGCCTGTAAAACCATAATCGGCCGCAACGGCCGCGCGACAAGCACCGGACAAGGCGCCTGGCGGAGTACGCGATCGACGTTCGAGCCAAACAGCGCGCGCATTCCGAAGCCGGCGCCGTGTGCGCCCACGCTGATCAAGTCGATCTCTTCCCTCTCGGCGTAATCCAGAATTTCGCGATAAGCATTTCCTTCACTGACCGCGGTTTTGACGTTGCACCAAAGATGCGCTTCACCCGGCACCACTCGTTGCAAGCGACGCGCGGCAGTGTGATAGGCCGACTCGCCTTTGCTGGGATACCACGCAATCTCCGGCTCATCGACCGAACGCGGGGGCAACACGTGCAGCAGATGCACCTCTGCCTGGTGCTCCTGCGCAACCGATAGTCCATACTTCAGTGCCAACTCGGCATAGTCAGAGAAGTCGTAAGCCACGAGCACGCGTTTCAAATCCACTCTCAACTCGTTGCCGACAAACTCGCGCTCGTCGCTATGCATGACGAGCACCGAACATGGAGCACTCCGGCACACTGACTCTGCCGTCGAACCCAACAGCGCCGCACGATGTGGTCGACGTCGCGAGCCCATTACGATCAGGTCAGCGCGTTCAGTTTGTGCTCGCTGCATGATTTCCTGATCGACATCGCCGGCCGCCGCAATGATCACACGCCAACGTGAGTCGGAAGGATTGACATGTTCCGACACAAAGGCTCTCATTTTTTCATCGGCGCCCAGATCGTCTGCGCAGTGAAGCAGAATCAACTCGGCTTCGTACGAGCGTGACAGCGCCAGCGCGTAACGCAACGCGTTTCTGGAATATGGCGATAAATCGGTTGGGCAGAGAATGCGTTTGATATTGATCATAGATGTACGGGCGATAACCCCTCCGGGTAGACTCTGGCAACGTCCTGCGCACTATGCTTCACTTGAACGGACCTAATCGCCGACGTGAGCAACACTCTTTCGTCCACCCACATTTCCAGGTTCGAACCAACTGATAGGGCGCCACTTTTGAAAGGGAACCCGAGAACAGCGGAACCTTTCAATAATGCTTCTTTTGGTTCCTTGAGGAATTCGCCGCCTTCAACGAGCGCGCGTCCGGTTTTTGGGTCGAGCAGCAAAATACGATAGTCGCTGTTGTGCGTGTGCATGAAGATCGTGTCGAATGGTTTTAGATTCCCGAGCACAACGTCGTCACTGGACCCCGCCCCACTATCTTCACATTCACGGCAGAGAACCAACGCCGGATCCGTGTCAAGTCTCGCGCCAGTGATCGATCCGCCACATTGTGAGCAGTTGCCGTAAGATCCCGACATCAATCGGTCAAGCGCATCGTCAACTTTACGTAAACGAGACTGAAGCCACTGTATCTCGAACGTTGCGTTACCGTTCTCGAGCAGGGCTTCGCAAATTTCCTCGCGCTCGCTATGCAAGCGGTTCCAGATCGCGCCTTCCCTTCCTCCGATTGGTATTTCAACCAGATGCACTGTGCGATTCTCGCTCATGATTGTTGCCTCCAAAAATTTATGCGTGTGAAAGTTGCCAATAGTCCTGCTGCGCGTGTTTGGCCCAAGTCCAGAAACGACCTTGTTTGACTATGCCTGGCGCATCTTTCCAGATGTTCTTGTGCAGGTAGACACTGTCGCTGCCCGCGTGATCGATCACCACTTTCATCTCGTGTGAGTAATGCGAGACGGGCTCGTGTCCCTGGATTTCAGCCGCGACGTTCATGGCTGCAACTTCACCTTGTCGCGTAGCCATGTGGCCGAGCTTCGGGCCTTCGAAGTTGACGCAATCACCGACGGCGTACATCCGTTCGCGACCGAGGACGCGCATCGTTCGATCGACGTTGATGTATCCCTCGCCGTCGGTGACTCCGATGTCTGACGCAGCCGAGGAGCCGCGAAACGGCGGTAACAGCATCAGCAAGTCGTGATTCATTTTCTGCCCGCCGCTGGTAGCGACGAAATTTTGCGCGACTGTATTGATCGGGAAATTGGAAACGATTTCTATCCCGCGGTTGGTGAGTGCTTTTTCGAGAGTGGCAACCGTGTCGCGATCTCCGAACTCGAATCCGAATTGGTCCGGGCTCACGACCGTGATGCGCACGCGTTCGCGCTCGCCTCTTTCTTCCAGCGAGCGTGCCAGCACGAATGCCGTTTCATAAACCGGGACTGGCAGTCTCGTTCCCGCACACTGGCCGATGATCGCGTGACCTTCGTGAAAGCCGGCGACGGCCTTACCAAACTTAATAGCCTTGTCGACGTTAAGCAGATGGTGCGCGTGTTCGTAGAAACCCGTGATTCGCTCCGTGGCGAGACGCCGGCCCAACGCGAATACGAGAAAGTCGTAAGGGAGATTTCCCTCGAGCTCGCCATGCGCAATCGTTACTTTTCTGGCGAACGGATCGATGCGGGCAACTTCGGCCTCAATGAAGTTCACGCGCCGATCCAGCATGGCATTGCGCAGATCAAAGGAGACGTCTGTTCGGTCGCACTTGCCAAAAGCGAAGCGCACCAGCGCTGGATAGAAAACAAAATGACGGCTGCGGGAAACCAGTGTGATCTGATGTTGGGCGCCGAGTTGGTCAGCCAGTTGTTCCGCTGCCACCACGCCACCGAACCCGCCCCCGAGGATTAAGATTTTCGCCATCGCCACAGACCTCGGCCGAGGTTAGTGCACGACACGTACCACTTTGTTTTGTTGGATTTCGGGGGAAAACTGAAGATTGGGGTTGCGGGGTATTTCGCAGCGGCGCTGAAATTTCTCGCAGGCGCCACGAAGATTATCCGTTTAATCCTGAAAATCTTGTAAATCCTGTGAAGGCTAACTTCCAGCTTCAATCAGCCAAAACCTTCGCCAATGTCTTCAGCAACTTCTCAGCGGTGTAAGGCTTACTGAGAAACACCGAGACACCTTCCAACACGCCCTCGCCGGCACGTTGCCCTGCGCCAAGTCCACTGGCCGCGATGATGCGCACCCTCGGATTCATTCGCTGCAGCGCGCGAATGGTCGCGGATCCGTCCATGAACGGCATCACCATGTCCGTCAACACCGCGGCGATCTCATTCTTTTTGTCGGCGTAGAGCGCGAGCGCTTCGGTGCCGTCGGCGGCGGTCAGCACCGAGTACCCGAAAGTCTCGAGCGTGCTGCGTGTGATTTCGCGAATCGATTCCTCGTCATCCACTACCAAAATCAATTCGCCGTGTCCGAGCGGAAGATCTGTTTGCAGTCCTGCAGCTTCGACCGTCCCCGGCCGCTCGAGTGCGGGAAGGTACAACGTAAACTGACTTCCTTTGTGCAGCTCACTGTACACGTTTATGAAACCGCCGTGACTCTTCACGATCGTCAAGGCAGTTGAAAGACCCAGACCCGTGCCCTTCGTCATCTCCTTCGTCGTAAAGAACGGTTCGAAGATGCGGCTCTGTACTTCCGGCGTCATGCCGGGGCCGGTATCAGCCACACTGATCATCACGAAGTGCCCGGGCTTTGCCTCGAGATGCATGCGCGCGTAGTTCTCGTCGACATAAACATTCTCGGCCTTGATGGAAATCGAGCCGCCTTCCGGCATCGCGTCGCGCGCGTTGACACAGAGATTCATCAACACCTGATGTAGCTGTGTCGCATCCGCGGAAACAATTTTCAGGTCATTGGGAATATCGAGGCTGATTTCGATCGACTTTGGCAGCGTCTCGCGAAGAATCTTGACGATCTCCTTGATCAGGTGCTTCGGCTGCAAGGCGACGCGCTCGCCTTCGACACCTCTCGCAAACGACAGAACTTGCCGCACCATGTTGCCGCCGCGCTCAGCGTTAGTGCGCAAAACGTCGAGCCACTTCCTGCTCGCTTCGTCAGTGGTCTTCAACTGCAGCATGTCGATCGCCATCAGGATTGGCGACAGCACGTTGTTCAGATCGTGAGCAATGCCGCCTGCCAGCGTGCCGATTGATTCCATTCTTTGCGCACGAAGAAACTGCGCTTCCATCCGTTTCTTCTCGGTGATGTCGGTATTAATTACGAGGATCGCAGTCGGCTGGCCTTGGTCATCACGCACCAGCGTCCAGCGGCTTTCCACGATTATCTCAACGCCGTCGCGACGTTTCTGATGCAGTTCACCTTGCCACTCGCCGTTTTTGAGTACCGCGGTGCGAGCCTGATCCAATGACTCTTTGAAGAGCGGTTTTCCTACAACTTCTTCGGCCGTCCAGCCATAGATCTTTTCCGCGCCCTTATTCCAAAACAGAATCTTCTGCTCGAGATCGCGAACCAGAATCGCATCCTGTGCCTGGTCCAAAAGCGCGGCCTGCTGGCTGATGCGTTCTTCCGCACGTTTGCGCTCGGTAATGTCACTGCGAATCGCGACATACTGGTAAGGTTTTCCTTCGGTGTTGAGAAAAGGAACGATGGTCGTGTCGACCCAGTAGTAGCTCCCGTCCTTCGCGCGGTTCTTTATCTCACCGCGCCAGACCTTGCCACTGGCGATCGTGGTCCACAGATTTCTGATGAACTCTTTCGGATGGTAACCGGAGTTGATAATGCGGTGGTCCTGCCCCAGCAACTCCTCGCGCGAGTATTTGGAGATCTCGCAGAACTTGTTGTTGACGTAGTTGATGATGCCGCGTTGATCGGTGATCGCAACGATCGCCGACTCATCCAGGGCAAACTTGATATCGGCGAGTTCCTTCTCTGAGCGCTGTAAGGCTTCTTCCGTATGAAGTTGTGTGATCGAATCGGCGGTCATGCGGAATTACGTTTCGGCGTCGGAAATTGCGACTTCAGCATCTTCGAGCTTCTTCAGCCGGTATCTTAGCTGATCGCGTGAGATTCCGAGCAATTCCGCGGCCCGGGTTTGATTGCCGCCGCTTCGCTGGATGGCTTGTCGCACAAACGAGAGTTCGGCTTCGTCGAGTGAGATCCCCTCGTTGGGTAACACAAACTGCGCGTTCGTGTCGCCACTCGTCCGCTCCAATCGCGGCAGTTCCAACAATCCGCCCGGCAAATATTCCGTTGTGATCTGATCGCTGTCTTCGAGGATCAGAGCCCGCTCGATGACGTTGCGCAACTCGCGAACGTTACCGGGCCAACGATACTTTCTGAACACGTCGATCGCTTCGGGTGAGAGTCCCGTAATCTTTTTTTGACGACGAATTCTGGCGCCGATCGTGTCGATGTAGTGTTGTGACAACTGCAAAACGTCGTCGCCGCGTTCACGGAGTGGTGGAATGTCGATCTGAATGATCGATAGACGATAGTAAAGATCGAGTCGAAAACGCCCGGCTTCGCTTTCTGTTTTCAAATCGCGATTGGACGCAGCGAGTACGCGCACGTCGAGTGGAATATCTCTCAAGCCGCCGACGCGACGAAAAGCGCCTTCTTCGAGCACGCGCAAAAGTTTTGCCTGCAGCGAGAGTTCGAGTTCACCTATTTCGTCGAGCAAAAGCGTTCCGCCTTCGGCTTGTTCGAACAAGCCTTCTTTGCGAGCTTTCGCGTCGGTGAAAGCGCCTTTTTCGTAACCAAAGAGTTCGGACTCGATGAGCGTCGCCGGCAGCGCCGCACAATTCACCGCGACGAAAGGTCGTTCTGCGCGTTGCGAGCCGTAATGAATTGCTTTCGCGACGAGATCTTTGCCGGTTCCCGATTCACCCTGAAGCAACACCGACGAGACTTCACTCTCGGCAACTTTCGCGGCCAGCCCCAGCATTTTCTTCATCGCGGCCGAGTCGCCCACGATCTGCCGGAAATTAAACTCGCGCGCGCGTTCTTTTCTGACCTGCTCGACTTCACGTCTGAGGTGGCGCGCTTCGATTCCGTTGCGGATCGTGACGCGCAATTCTTCGAGGTTGATGGGCTTGGCGATGAAATCGTAAGCACCGCCGCGCAACGCCGAAATCGTGTTACCGATCTGCACGTTGCCCGTGATCATAATGACGATGGCTTCGGGATGTTCCTGCTTGATCTCGCGCAGCACGTCGAGACCCGAACCGTCAGGCAGATCGATGTCCAGTAAAACTGCCGCCGGCAAATCTGTTTTCAGTTGCTGTACGGCTTCGGCAACGGAGCCTGCTTCGACGGGAGCAAAGCCCCAAAGTTGCAGCGCTTCGCTCAAGGTCCAGCGAATTGCCTGGTCGTCGTCGACTATGAGGATTTGTTCGTTTGCGTTCCTGGAGGCCATTGCATGGATTATATGCCACAAAAAAGCACAAAAAGCACAGCAGATTTATTGAAAACCATTTGTGCCTCTTGTGCCTTTCGTGGCTGGACGTCTGCTGCAACCAACTAACGCCCGGCAGACGTTGTCGACTTAAGCAGGTCGTCGACCATCGCCTTCAGCTCGTCATAACTCTTTACATTTGCGCGACGACCGTTGATGAACAAGCTCGGCGTTCCCTTTAATCCAAGCTTGATCCCTTCGTCCACATCAGCCTGGACGGACTCAGTGAACTTTCCCGAATCGAGAGCACTGTCAAAACGGGTGCGATCCAGACCAAGCTCAGTCGCGTAACTCTTCAACTTCTCCACACTCAATGCCGATTGATTCTGCATCAACATATGGATGTACTCCCAGTATTTGCCCTGTTCGCGTGCAGCTTCCGCCGCTTCAGCGGCCTTGAATGCGTCCGCATGCTGGCTGAGTGGGAAATCGCGAGTGACGAGACGCACCTTGCCGGCGTTTTCTTTCACCAACCGTTCGAGTGAAGGATGCATCGACGCGCAACTCGGACACTGATAGTCAGTGAACGCGATGATGGTGACCGGCGCCTTTTCGTCACCTAAGGACGGCTGGTCCTTAATCGAGATCGAGAACACCGGCGACTCAGGTTCTTTCAGAAACACTTGCAGCGACGCAGACGCTCGCAGTTTTTCGACAAACGCGCGCTCGGCTGTACGCACTTCCGCCTGTTGCAGGTAATTGATGATCGAATCTTTTGTTTGGGTGAAGTCGCCGCTGATGCGTTCCTTGTTCTGCTCGAAGAAGGCACGTGCCTGATCCTCCGTCACGGGCTTGGGCTTGACTTCGGTGTCGAGCAGCGCGTTCGGCGTAATCTTTCGTTTTTGGGCTTCCTGGACCAGCAACGCGTCGTTAATGCTGAGGTCCAACTCATTCTTACGTAGTTGATAAACCTGTTCCTGCACATCAGCGATCAAGGCCTTCAGCGAGTCTTCGACGTCGCCGGTGGTGATGTTTTGACCATTAACAGTCGCCAGCACTTGCGCCCGGTCCGACTCATTACGCGCCGGTGCAGCCTGCTGAACTTTTACGACCGTATTGCCGGCGACGCGGAGTCCATCCGCAAGTTTCTTCGCCTCGGCCTTCTGCCGCTCATCCACGAGGTAACGAACGATCTCGTCTTTGACGGAGCTGAAATCACCTTGAATGCCCGCTTTGTTTTGCTGATAAAACGATTGGACTTCAGCCTCAGTAGGCGGCTTCACTTTCGTTACCACTTCCTGCTCGAGCAGTTTGGTAGTCGTGATACCGCGTTTTTGAGCTTCGTTGGCAAGCAGTTTCGAGTTGATTAAGAGATCGAGTTCACGCTTGCGTGCTTCTGTTACCTGCCGTTGCAGGTTGCGCACTGATTCTCCGGTTGCTCTTTGGATATCGCGCGCGCTGATCGTAACGCCGTTCACGGTCGCCAGGGTGGGCGGCAAAACTTGCGACTCACACGCACAGTCGTCAGCGGCAGTCTGAGTTTGGGATTGCACCACTGACGGCAACAAGAAGATCGCCATCGTGATTGCGGCTACGAATCTCTTCATGATCATTCTCCTTAAATGAGTGACATTGGACCAGCGTGTAGCAAACTCTGTGCTCAACGTGTCGCGACTGTCTGTCAATGCGCTTTAGCTCCAGTTGCGGAAAAGCGCGCAATGGCTGTGAAGGTTTCCGCTATTTTCCCGCGCTGGAATAGTCCGGCGCGAAGCAAGAACTCACATAAATCGTTAAGACCACACTGTGTACGCGAGTTGCAGGATGGCTTGCAGCCTCGAAAACGAAACTTTGCTCTGGACAAACAATGAAAGAACTTCAACGCAAAAGTATTCTCATCGTAGACGACGATCCATCGATCCGAGATTCCCTGAAAATGGTTTTGACTGAAAGGGGCTTTGATACGTTGACCGCGCAGAGTTTTGCGGAGGCCACCACCATCCTGAGCCACGCCCGGTTTGATCTCATTCTCACGGACCTCTGTTTAGGTGATGGTTGCGGGGTAGATGTAATTACACATAGCAAGACTGTGTCGCCCGAAACTGAAGTGATCCTGATGACGGGTCATGGCTCGCTGGACATCACCATCGAGGCCATCAAACGCGGCGCTTATTACTATTTGGAGAAGCCTTACAGGCTGGATCAACTCCACACGTTGGTGAATCGTGCGCTGGAGTTTGCCTCGTTGCGCGTTGAAAATCAGTCACTTAAACAAACCTTGAGCGCTGAGGGCGAGACGTGCGGCATGATCGGCCGCGATCCCAAGTTAGACGAGATTGTTCAAACAATTCGGACCGCAGCGCGTTCCGATGCGTCAGTTTTGATCGAAGGCGAAAGCGGCACCGGCAAGGAGTTGATCGCGACCGCCTTTCACACGCAGAGTCAGCGTAGTTCCGCACAACTCATCCGTATTAACTGCGCGGCGATACCACACCAACTCATTGAATCCGAGTTGTTTGGCTATCAAAAAGGCGCTTTCACCGGCGCTGATCGCGACAAGCGCGGACTGATAGAAGCGGCCAATGGCGGCACGCTTTTCCTGGATGAGATCGCTGAAATGCCTTCGCATTTGCAGACTAAGTTGTTGCGTGTCTTGCAAGAACGGCGGTTACGGCGCCTCGGTGATGAACGTGAGATCGCCGTGAACTTTCGATTGGTGTCGGCTACTAACCGCAACACCGCCGCACTCCTGGAGCAAGGTGTTTTGCGCGCTGATCTCTACTTTCGCATCAGCACGATCAAGATCAGGGTGCCGCCTCTGCGCGAACGTCTCGACGACGTTCCCTTAATCGCCAAACACTTCCTCGATCGCTTTAAGCTTCAGTACGGCAAGAACATTCGTGATCTTTCACCGGAGACTGTGTTGCGCCTGATGCGGCACGATTGGCCGGGAAATATTCGTGAACTGGAGAGTGTGATTGAACGCGCGGTGTTGTTTTGTCGTGGCGAGCAACTACAACTCGAATGTTTACCGGAAGAGTTTCAAGGTCCACGCCTGGCCCATTCGTATTTCGCGATCCCGCCGCTGCCGATGGAAGAGATTGAACGACAAGCAATCCTGCAAACCCTCGAACGCACTTCCGGCAACATCAGAAGAAGTGCACAAATTCTTCATTGTCCACGCCCAACGTTCTACCGCAAGCTCAAGAAATTCGGCATCAAGGTTGAGAGACCTCGTCCCAACACCACGTAACTGAAGCTCGTCAAACCCTCACGGCCTTGCCTCAAAAGTTAATAACGCCAAGGTGCAGAATAATGTGGCTAGGGCCAGCGCCGAAGGCGCGAAAGAGGGTAGCCAGGGGCACGCGCAAGCGAAGCGCAGCGCGTCGCCCCTGGGTTATACGAAATAGAGATTGAAGGCCTGAAGGGCCGTAATAAACACCATTATTCCGCCCTTACAGGGCTCAGGTGATTTTTCAAAAATGATCCAGGGGCTACGCGCTCGCTGCGCTTGCGCTCGCCCCTGGCTACCATCTTCTGCGCCTTCGGCGCGTGCCCTTCGCTACCATCTTCGCGCTTTCGGCGCTCATGAAGTTTGGTCCATGCTAATGCCTCAGCATGAAGCATATCCAGTGCCTGTGTCTCACGTAGAAGCATGAATCTGTTGGCGCCCGACTACTAATCAACAGAAACGCAAGCAATCTCCTTTTTAGTACGCGGGGGCATATGTATTGCTGAAGCCTTACCAAACTCGGATGACGCCGCTGCTCTCAGGAGGCTGTTGGACCATCGTAAGCAAGCAACGGCTGACGCAGTTCTTACCTCGCGGAAGTTAAAAAGTCAGGTTCTGGATACTGGCGCTGGTTGCGACTGCTCGAACCGCCACAAGTATTGTCGAACCTCAAGGAGGAGAAGATGAAACCTAAACATCACACCTACCGAAGGAGGAAGCCCTCCTTTCTGCTCGTCCTCCCATTTTTGATGCTGCTGTTTATGGCAGTCAGCACCCAGGCCCAGACCACACCAATCTGTGAACGCACAGTGAAAGCCAATGTGGTCGCACTCGATCAGGTGATCATGTACAACCGGCTCGGCACAGTGAACCCGGCCGGAATGATCTACGCTCTCAAGCAGGACGTCGTGGCGATTGACCCATTGAAGGGGATCGTCGCGGGCAACGTACGGTTGCGGTCAAACAAACGGCCGCGGCCCATCGTGCTCCGCATGAACATCGGCGATTGTCTGCAAATTAATTTTACTAACCTTCTGTCGTCCAGTCCTCTCAGTCACAAAGATCCCGACGATCCCTTAAGCAACCAGCCCGCGACACGTTCGGCTGGCGTACATGTGATAGGGATGGAGTTGGTTGGGACCATTGCTTCAGACGGATCGAACGTCGGCGTTAACCCGCCAAGTTTGGTGGGCCCCGGTGGTTCGACTGTCTACACCCTCACTGCTACACGTGAAGGGAACAACCTCATGTACAGCACCGGCGCCACCACTGGAGGCGAGGGTGATGGCGGAACTCTGTCAGAGGGACTATTTGGCAGCGTCAACGTCGAACAACGCGGCGCTGAATGGTACCGCTCGCAGGTCACCGCGGCCGATATGGCGGCTGCGACCGTAAAAAACCTCGACGGTACTCCGAAGACGACCCCCGGTGGCCAGCCGATCCTCGATTACACCAAGTTCCGTATGCTCGATGTCAACAACAACATCATAGCCACCGACTTGAATGCAATCATCACCGGCCCTAACAAAGGGCGTTTCCCAGCGGGAACCTATCGGCCAAATGCGGTTGAACCCGATCGCGATCGTCCTTTCCGCGAGTTTACCGTGATCTATCACGATGAAATTCAGGACATACAGGCCTTCCCGCAATTTCGCGATAAAGTTCTCAAACAAACACTCCACAGCGTCGAAGACAAGTTTGCCATTAATTATGGTGTGGCCGGTGTCGGCGCTGAAATTCTCGCTAATCGACTTGGTGTAGGACCAATGTTCGCCTGCACCGAGTGCAAGTTTGAGGAGTTCTTCCTCTCTTCCTGGACCATTGGCGACCCGGCGCAGATCGTCGACGTGCCGGCCAACACCACTGACAGCACTGGCAAGTTGATCCTCGGAAGAAAGGCCACCAAGGTCTTATATCCCGACGACCCCTCGAATGTGCACCACAGCTATATCGGAGACCCGGTGAAGATGAGAGTCGTACACGCGGGACCGAAAGAGCATCACATTCACCACCTGCATGCACACCAGTGGATACAAACACCTGACGACGACAACTCGACTTACCTCGATAGTCAAGCGGTTGGACCAGGCTTCGCCTTTACTACTGAAATCGTTCATGGCGGAACGGGAAACCGAAACCAGGTCGTGGGCGATTCAATTTTCCACTGCCACTTCTATCCACACTTCGCAGAAGGTATGTGGGAATTATGGCGTGCACACGATGTATTTGAGGCGGGCACAGTGCTCAACAGCAACGGAATTCCGGTTGCCGGAGCGCGCGCCTTACCCGACGGCGAAATCGTCGCCGGAACGCCGACACCGGCGCTTGTGCCGCTGCCGACTCTGGCCATGGCGCCCATGCCTACCGCAGCGGTGCCTGGGTATCCTTTCTTCAGTTCGGCAAAAGCCGGTCACCGGCCGCCACACCCGCCGCTCGACACAATTGATGACGGCGGCCTGTCGCGTCACATCATTACCGGCGGCACCGTTACTTACCACAAAGAACACCTTCCGAATTTCGACTTAGACAAGGCGCGGCTCGATTTTGATAAGACGTTGGTTACAGCTCAGGCGGTGTCAATCCCTGAAACTGGATCGACTGCTGAAGTCGCGGCCATGCAATATCACGAGGTGCGTTTGCATCCGAGCTTCAAGCCGGATGGCACACCCGCCAATTTCATTCTCAATGGATTGCCGCGCCAGCCTGGCGCACCCTTCGCAGATCCTTGCATCAGCGACACAGGGACTGCCATTGGCAATCCGCGCACTTACAAAGCAGCCGCATTTCAGTTTGACATGAAATTGAATAAGGCCGGCTGGCATTTTCCGCAGGCGCGCATTCTGTCGCTCTGGTCTGACGTTATTGCTACCCAGACCGGAAAGAAGCCGCCGGAACCGTTCTTCTTCCGCGCGAACACCAACGACTGTATTACGTTCCATCACACCAACCTCGCCCCTGGCGTTTACATACAGGACGACTTTCAGGTGCGCACGCCGACCGATATCATCGGCCAGCATATTCACCTCGTGAAGTTCGATGTCACCTCGTCAGATGGCTCAGGTAATGGCTTCAACTATGAAGATGGAACCTTCAGTCCCGACGAAGTACGAGAGCGGATTCGCGCCATTCGGAAACAGAATGGCTGCGTAGGGGTCGAGTCGGGTGACCCTCGAGACGGAACTTTCACCTGCCCCAAGCCCAAACAGCACCCGTTCTTTGCGGGCGTCCAAGGTCTTGGCGCGCAGACGACCGTGCAGCGTTGGTTCGCCGACGACACACTCAACAACAATGGTGTAGACCGTACACTCAGGACCGTTTTCACCCACGACCACTTTGGGCCATCAAGTCACCAGCAGGCTGGTCTCTACGCCGGCCTGGTGATCGAGCCGACCGGTTCGGTCTGGAAGAATCCGGAGACAGGACAAACATTGGGCGGCAGCCCAATAGATGGTGGGCCGACTAGTTGGCAGGCGATGATCATCGAGACCAACGCGGCGAACACTCACCGCGAGTTCATGTTCGAGTTCGCTGATTTCCAACTGGCTTATCAGAAAGGCACCGGCGTCGATGCTAATGGCAACCCCATTCCCGATCCGGTGGGTGTAATTAATCCGCCGATCCTCGACGAGGTGGGACTACCCTTCCTCGTGGAGAACGGTCAGATTTGTCCAGGCGGATTTCCGGCGCCATGTCCGGAAGCAATCTCCGCGGCAGATCAGGGAACCATGAGCGTTAACTATCGCAACGAGCCGGTACCCCTGCGCATTCGGAATCCCTTTACCAACACGCAGGCAGGCGGCGCTCCGGGTGATCTCTCGAAGGTTTACAAGTCAAACATCACTCGCGCCGATCCCGACTTCAACGTTCAACCCAACTTTTATCCGGCATTGACGGGGGGCGTGCAGCCGGGAGATCCATTCACGCCGCTCCTGAGAGCTTACGAAAATGACAAGGTTCAGATTCGCATGCTCGTGGGAGCACACGAAGAAACACACAACCTGACTATCAATGGTCACAAGTGGCTACATCAACCAGGAACGCCACA
>Ga0163163_10001330_pt1 | contig 20850 bp, 16 predicted proteins | sample S65metaG_FD_119766 | JGI IMG/M metagenome (GOLD analysis project Ga0163163, IMG submission 119766) | Switchgrass rhizosphere microbial communities from Kellogg Biological Station, Michigan, USA - S6-5 metaG | ecosystem: Host-associated > Plants > Roots > Rhizosphere > Soil | place: USA...
ACCGCAGTGCCTTCCTTTGCCTTCCAGCCCTTCGCTTCCAGGCGGCCGAACTCCCCAATGGCTTCTCCCACGCCGGCCGGATCGCGAATTAGAGTGAAATCCAGCCGCAAACCTTTCTCCGCCATTCGACGCCGCAACCGGTCGTTGTTCTTCCGAAGCCGCCCCTCCCGGGCTGCCCAGTACTCCTCGAAGGTCCCATCCAGCGGAATGCGGGCAGTTTGGATGTAGTCCAGCTTTTCGATCCAATCGTATCCGTTTCCGACGGAGAGCCCGGAGCAATCCGGATCCTGCTGCAAAACACCCAATTGCATCGTATAACCGGGCAGCGATCGCATCAGGGAGACCAGGTTTTCCTCCGCTCTCTCTCCGGTTCCGTAAAGGATCAGCCCGAGTGGCGCGCAGTATGGCTGAAACGTCTCCCACACACCCGGCGCTTTACGTTCCATTAGCGCCATTGCGGGATTACGGGAGTCGTCATTAATTCCAAGTATTACGTTGCGCGAGGGAAAATTATGGAGAAGTGCTGCGACAAATCCGGAATCCAGGAGAATATGATTGTTCTGCGCGAGATTCAAAGCGTCCCACCGGTTCCGATGCTGTTGGAACACGTCGAGCGCAGGATGGAATAACCAGGTCATATGCTTTGGAGGAAACCGCCGACATTCATATCATAACTTCCAAGTGGCTGTCTTCTGACGATCTCTCGCCACGTTGGTACCATGAATGCTGCCATGTATTGACTGTCCCGCAACTTGGGGACCGAAGACGGCCAAGCGAGGTATTTCGAATAACTCTATGGATTTCCTGATCTGGCATCTCTTACGCGAGAGCGCGCGGCGCCTGCCTGAAAAAGAGGCTCTTGTTCACGGCGAGGAACGGCTCACCTACCGTGAGGTGGCGGACCGTGTGGCGCGGCTGGCCGCCGGACTACAGGAGGCCGGACTCCGCCGTGGAGACCGCATTGGCATCTATCTGGAGGCCTCCGTGGCCCAGGTCCTATCCATCTTTGCCGTCTCCCAGGCCGGCGGCGTCTTCGTCCCCATCAACGCCCAGCTCTTTCCGGAGCAGGTTGCCCACATCGCCAAAGACTGCGGAATGAAGGGCCTGATTACCAGGCCGGCGCGGCTTTCCGATCTGGCCGGACTGCTTCCGCAAACTCCCTCCCTCGATTTTGCCGTGCTGGCGGGAAAGGAGGAAGGTCCGCCTCAAGCGCCGATCACGCTGCATCGCTTCGAAGATCTCTGCCAATCCGACCCGCAAGAGCGCCCCGAACAGCCCATTAGTAAAGACCTGGCCGCCATCCTTTACACCTCCGGCTCCACCGGCAAACCCAAAGGCGTGATGCTGAGCCATGCCAATGTAATCGCTGGAAGCAGCATTGTCTCGACATACCTGGAGATCACTTCCGCCGAACGTATTCTGGCCGCCCTCCCGTTCAGCTTCGATGCCGGAATGAACCAGCTGATGACTGCCTTTCACCAGGGTGGAACTATCGTCCTCATCAACTTCGTTTTTGCCCGCGACGTAGTGCAAATGCTCCTCAAAGAACGCATCACCGGACTAGCCGGCGTACCTACCCTCTGGAGCCTCCTGGCGCAGCCAAACTCCAGTCTGCGAAAGCAGCCGCTTCCCGATCTGCGTTACATCACGAACACCGGCGGCGCCATGCCGCAGGCCGTGCTCGCACTCCTGCGAAGTGCCCTTCCAACCACCAAAGTCTTTCTTATGTATGGACTTACTGAGGCCTTCCGTTCCACTTACCTGCCGCCTTCCGAGGTGGATCGTCGCCCCACTTCCATGGGCAAGGCGATCCCCGATACGGAGATCCTCGTCATTAATGACAGCGGCCAACGGTGCAAGCCCGGAGAGGTCGGCGAACTGGTGCATCGCGGGCCAACGGTTTCGATGGGATACTGGGGCAGGCCCGAGGACACCAACAAGGCGCTGCGCCCCAACCCGTTGCTGCCTCCCGAACTGGGTGATTGCGAGCGCGTCTGCTATTCCGGAGATCTCGTGAAAACCGACGAAGATGGCTTCCTTTATTTCGTCGGCCGCCGCGATACCATGATCAAGTCCTCCGGCTTCCGCATCAGCCCGACCGAGGTGGAGGAAGTGCTTTTTCAGAGCGGTCAATTGCGCCAGGCCGCGGTTATCGGCATTCCGGACGACGCCCTGGGCCAATCGATTAAGGCCTTCGTCGTGGCGCGCGACGGCGGCACCGTGAGCACGGACTCCCTGCTCTCCTGGTGCGGCGAGAAGATGCCCCGCTACATGGTTCCCAAAGCCGTGGAAGTCCTGGAGGAGTTGCCGAAGACCACCAGCGGCAAAGTCGATTACCCCAGTCTGCGCCGCCGGGAAGGGCTGTAACGATGGACTTGGCATTCGCCTTGATCGAGCGCTACTTTCCTTCCCCCGCGAGCGAGCTATTGATCGGCGGCGTGCCGGTTTCGAGCCTCGCGGAGCGCTATGGAACGCCGCTTTTCGTCTATGATGCCGGAGTCCTGGAGAAAAAGTGGGATCTCCTGCGCAACGCCCTGCCGCCCGAATTTTCCATATGTTATTCAGTGAAAGCGAATCCGGCTCAGGCCATCCTGCGCTTCTTTCTATCCAAAGGCGCCGGGCTTGAGATTGCTTCCGCCGGAGAATTCCATCAGGCGCTGCACGCCGGTTGCGCGCCGGAGAAAATCATCTTTGCAGGGCCCGGCAAGACCGAATCTGAGCTGGAACTGGTCCTCGAAGGCGGCATCGGAGAGATCCACGTGGAGTCGCCCCGCGAAATGGAGCGGATCGCCGCCATCGCACAGCGCCGCGGCATCCGTGCGCCCGTAGCCCTCCGCGTGAATCCAAGCAGCGAGGCCGAAGGCGGCGCGATGCGCATGGGCGGCCGTCCCGCGCCCTTTGGCATCGATGAAGAGACCCTGGATGAAATCCTCGACCGCCTGTTATCCTCTCCCGCGCTTGAGCTTCGCGGCATCCATCTCTTCACCGGCACCCAAATCCTGGATTCCGACATTCTGCTCGGCCAATACCGCAAAGGCATCGAAATCGCGAGACGTGTCGCGGCGCGCGTGAACCACCCCCTGCATACCCTTGATTTCGGTGGCGGTCTCGGCATCCCCTATTTCGCGCACGAACAGGAATTAGATATCCACAAACTTCGCGATGGCCTGCCTGCCCTGATTGCCGAGGTCCGCGCGGACAAGCTTTTTGCGGGCACACGTTTCCTGGTCGAGCCCGGCCGCTATCTGGTAGGAGAAGCCGGCATCTACGTCGCTCGCGTGACCGATGTCAAAACCTCCCGCGGCAAGAAGTTCCTGATCGCCGACGGCGGCATGAATCACCATCTCGCGGCGTCGGGAAACCTCGGGCAAACGATCAAGCGCAACTACCCGGTGGCGGTACTCAACAAGCTTCGCCACCCCCCGGAAGAGATCGTTGACGTCGTAGGGCCACTCTGCACACCGTTGGACGTGCTGGCGCGTGGCGTAAGCCTGCCCCGGGTAGATGCCGGCGATTTGATCGGCGTATTCCAATCCGGAGCGTACGCCCGTTCGGCCAGCCCGCTCGGCTTTCTCAGCCATCCAACTCCCCCGGAGGTCTGGGTGGAGGAGGCCCGTCACGCCCTAGTCCGCCGCCGCGGCGAACCGTCTGACTACCTGTGTGGCCAGTTGTTTACATCCCGTTGAAAACGTTTGGTCAATAGCTTCGCCTGACAAACAGTACGAAAGCCCACGCAAGAGCGCGGGGCATTGGACACGGCTTTGGTGAACTACCTCACTACCACCATTGTTAAACTTGACACCCCTTCTCGTATCGTCAGAAACTGAGGCTTGTGCTAACCGAGCGTGAAGCTCGTCTGTCAGCTCTCGGTTATCACTAGCCATTCACGGGAACCTAATGAAACTGATCAGTTTACTGCTACTGCCGTGCGCTTGCATCGCTGGTACCTGGACGAGTCTTGGCTCCGGGACTCTGTTTTCTAACACCTGCACACCCAACGCCGGATCGTGTACGGGAACCAGTTGCTCCAGCGACAACTACGCCTTCCAAACCTCGTGCTCGAACCGCGTAGACGCCTGGAGTGGCGGTGATGTTTATAGCAATGGGACGAAGTTCTTCATCTGGGGCGGTGGTCATGCGGACTACCTGGGCAACGAGGCTGCCAGCGTAGACTTGGTAGGTAAGACGATCGCCAATATCTATCCGCCGGCGTGCTTCAACTACACTGGCTCGGGCTCAACGCCGTGCGCAGCTACGGCGATGGCTTCGGAAGCGCTGCCTGATGGATCTCCAGCCCCCCGGCATACTTATGGTGGCCTGGTGTGTGTGGACCGGCATTCCGCTTGTTACAACTTCAGCGGCGGGCTTCCGGCCGGGCGTGTCAGCAGATACATGTGGAAGTTCCCCATGTCGGGTACGGTCGCAACGAATTGGGTGCAGACCTCCCAGTTTTCGCTGACCGCAACGAATCCTAACACCATCAGCTGTGCGGACTATCCGGCTGCCGATGCACTATACTGCTTCCTGGGTACCAGCGGCGCCCAAGTGCTCTACTCCTACTCTTACTCAACGGATAACTGGACCCCCATAGTATCCGGTGGATTTCCTGGCGGTAACGCACCGTTCGCTGCATCGGTGGCGATCGACAACTCACGGAAGATCGCTGTGTTTGTCGGTAACAGCCAGGATCCCGCGGCTACAACCGGCGGAATGGGCTGGATCGACCTTACGGGCGCCGATGGTTACACCTACCATGACGTGACTTCGATTGCCAGCGCAAGCTGCAGCGGCCTGATATTGGGCGAGTACCCGGGACTGGCTCCCGATCCGAACGACAACATGATCGTCGGCAAGGCTCAGGAGGGGACGGCGGTATACGTTCTCAATCCCAAAACCTGGACATGCACTACGGACAATGCCGCTGGCGCTCCCGCCAATGCGTCGATGTCTCACGGCCTCTTTGGGCGATGGCGGTATTCAGCGGCGCTCAATAGTTTTGTCACCCTCAACGAATGGAACCAAAATGTTTTTGCGTATCAGCGCAATTACAGTGATCCTACGGACACCACTCCTCTTACCGCCATTCCTCCTACCGTTCCTACGGGGTTAGTTGCGTCCGTTGTCTCATCTTCTGCGATTAACCTGGCTTGGACCGCTTCTACCGACAGTGTAGGAGTTACGGGATACCGTATCATTAGAGGGGGAGTACAGGTGGCAACCTCACCTACCCCAAGTTACTCAGATAGTGGCCTGACTCCGTCTACTTCGTATACCTATACGGTCGTTGCATACAACGCCGCGGGCAGCGTCTCCGCACCGTCCGCCCCCGCCAGCGCCACTACGCAGGCTTTGTCATCCGGTGTCGCACCTTCTGGTGGCTCACCTTCCGGCGGCGTATCTTCCAGTGGCCTAAACGGTTTGGGTCGCTCCACACCGACCTGCGTAGACAGGGACGGAGACGGTTATGGGACCGGTCCGCAATCTCTTGCCCCATTAAGCAATGATCTTGTGGTTCAGCCCGCACCGCTTGGGACGATGCCTCCTCCCTCGGTCTCGGTGGTTGGCACTCCTGGGGCGACGACCTACTACTACTTCATCTCACAATGCACGGCGGGCCCTGGCGTGTCTTGTACTACGCCGAGTGCCGGCGCCGCGGTAACAACGGCGAATGCTACGCTTGGCTCTTCCAATTATGTGAGCGTCAAGTGGCCTGACGTAGGGGCCAGTACTTACATGCTGTTTCGCTCCACGAACTCCACCGTTCCGATCATAACGGGCAACCAGTTATATGGCTTGCCGGCTTGTTCCGCCGGCACCTGCACCGTGTTGGATCAGTATAATGCAAGTCTCTCAACCACCGTGGCTCCGTCCGCGTACGTGTCTTCCAAGGCGCATCCCTTTACTGCGGCCGACATCGGTAGAGTCATCCACGTCACCGGAGGGACCGGTTTCACGCTGCGCGACGGAGTGACGATTGAGACGGTCGTCAACGGATCGGCATTGACTTCCTCCGTTGTGGGAGCAGCAGGAGCCACTGGAGGCAACTGGCAGATCGATGGGTGTCTGGGTCCGGATGCAGATGACTTGGACGCCTCGGTTCGTACTGGCCAGGAGGCGATTACCAAGTGGGGAAGCCTGAAGGCATTCTTCGCTCATCAGGGTTATACACCCAATAATTTTTGGTGGGTCGATCCTGCAACGGGAAGCAATTCCAACACCTGTCACGATACGAATGCAAGCAGCGCCAGCACGACTCCGTGCCAGACGCTGAATTACGTAATGGCGAACGGGTTGGCGCCGGGCGACATGGTGATCTTCCGTCAGGGCACCTACAACGAACCTATCTCCTCCATACGCGAAGGAAGCACGAACGCACCGATCATCTATAAAGCGTACCCTGGAGAGGTTTCAACTTCCATCCACCCATCGGGCTATGGTTCCGTTGACAAGAGTTGGTTTGTCATGGATGGCTTGCGGGTCATCTGCCCGCAGAACGGCGGCGTTGGCTTCGCCGGAGGAACTGACGATTACCAGAGTTCCAGTCTGTTCCACGACATTGTTTTCCGCCATGTAGAGGCGACGAACTGTTCCGATGGGATGTACTCCTTCAATGGTCTGTTGAACGTCACGATAGAAGATAGCGCCTTCCACGACCAGCATGGCACTACGGGGCATGGTCTGTACGTCGGATCGCGGAATCTGCCGGGAAAGAATGTGACCATCCGGCGAAACCTCCTGTACGGAAATGACTACTCGGGGATGCAGTTCAACGGGCGCGTAACGAACCTGGTCGTAGAACAGAACATCATTTACTCCAATCGGAATGTTTCCGGAATCTCGTTTGAGAACGGCGTTTCGAATTCTTTTGTCCGGTCCAATCTGATCTTTTCGAATCAAAAGGCTGGGCTTGTATTTGCAATTTACGACTACGACTATCACCGCTACCCGGGCCAGGCGGGGTGCGTTTTGGAGCCGGGGGAGAAATGCGACTGCACCAAGCCCAATATGGCGTATTGCCCGTACGACCAGAACTACAATGTGATCGAAAACAACACGTTCTACCAGACTGGGTATGACCGGGACGGCAATACCACCTCGTTTGGCGCAATCGTCATCAATGGGCAGGATACGGATTTCCCGCGCGACATGGGCCACAACACGTTCCGCAACAACATCTTTTACGCCGGTCCCGATGGCAACCATACACCGATCTTCAGCTACTACAACATGCTGGCATGGAACCCGGAGAATGACTTCTCCCAGGAAAAGGCGTGGTTTGCCACGATGACATGGGAAAAGAACATCGTTAAGCAAAGCCTTGGCAGTAACACGAACGTGCTGACGTTCTATGACAATACCAACCACCTTTACACGTCGCTGCCCTGCTCCGGCATGGCCGGGCTCACGAGTTTTCCAAACGGGGCCGGTACCGACTGTAAGAACGTCGATCCGCAATTCACCGCCGCTTCTCCGTCCTACTATAGTTCGCCTTCCAGTTTTGACTTCACTCCAGCAGCCGGAAGTCCGGCTATCGGGGCAGGCGCCAGCATTGCCGCACAGCTAACCGATGCCTGGGGCACCATCAGACCCAGTCCACCGTCCATTGGCGCTGTGGAGCTTGCGACTGGCGGAGCGACTGGTGGGGGGACTGGCGGAGCGCCAGCCGTCTCTTCTGTGGTGTGCTCGCCAACGTTTTTGCCTGCCAATGGAACCTCGAACTGCACTGTGGTTCTGAGCCAGGCGGCTTCAACCGGTGGGGCGACAATCGCCCTCTCTACCAACTCGCCATCTTTGACGACGCCGGCGTCCGTAGTAGTGCCGGCGGGCAATTCCCTGGCGACCTTTGCAGCCGCATCGGGCCCTATCTCTAACAACGGTCCGGCGGTTGTCACTGCTTCATTGAACACAAGTTCACAGGCCACATCGGTGACACTCCTCGGTTGCGACCTGAATGGCGACGGCGTCGTGAACAGTCTCGACGTTCAGATTGCCATCAGTCAGGCGATGGGCTCCGCCGCTTGCGGTACATCGGACCTGATTCAGAACGGCCAATGCAGCGTGGTTGATGTGCAGCGCATCATCAAAGCCAGCCTCGGCGGTGCCTGCCGGGTAGGGCTCTAGGTCGAGGAATAGCCGAATCCTGGCTATTTCTCCACTGATAACCTCTAAAGGGTCGCGTGTCCTGTGCCGGCCTCTATTAGGCCCGGCGCGGATGCCCGGCCCTTGCGGCATACGGCAGTTACGTATTCATGGTAAACAGCCAGGCGGTCCCATTTGTCCACGTGGAAGTGCCGTTCTATGGCCCGGCGTAATCTTACAGAGGGCTTTGGATACGATCCGCGGTCCAGCGCCCAAAGTATTCGCCCCGGCAGCCGGCTTGGCTTGAGAACGGCATCCATAAGAATCAGCGACCCCTCGGTCTTCAGCACCCGGGCACTCTCGCGCAAGACTTCGTCGAGCTGACCATCTGTCAAATGGTGCGTTACCATTACGCAGGTCACGACATCGATGCTGTCGGATTGAATGGGCATCAGGGTGGCATCGGCTAAGAGCGCGTTTGCGATCGCCTTTTCCGCACACCGCTGTAACTTTGGCATCTCATTATCAAGGCAGGTGCAGGTGCACCCCTTGGGCAACAGCCCGGCGAGGGCTCCCGTCCCCCCGCCAATGTCCAGTACACGACCCCGACAGCTTGTAAGATAGCGCTGCAACCGCCGCCGCGTGATCGTAGCCCCCGCTAAGAATTGAATGGAATCGTAGACCCAGCCAATCGAAGCCGCTCTGTGGATGACTTCCAGAAGAACATTCGGCATTAGGCTGCCGCGGTGGCTACACCGAAAGAGCACACGCTTTCGATGACATCGTTCTGATCTGCTTCCGTCAAGTCATTGTAGAACGGGAGGCGCAACAGCCGGTCGCACACCGATTCCGTGACCGGGCATTGGCCTTCGACGCCTCCGAACTTTGCCCCCATCTCGGAAAGATGCAGTGGCAAATAATGAAAAACGCTCAGAATGCCCCGCCTCTTCATGTGCTCGATCAATGCCTGGCGCATGGATAGGGAGGGGAGAAGCAGGTAGAACATGTGATAGGATTGCTCGCAATGTTCGGGTACAATCGGAAGCCCGACGCCGCAGCCGCGCGCCCAATCTGCGAGTCCGGCCGCATATGTGGTCCAGACCAGCTTTCGCTTCTTTTGGATTGACTCCCAGGCCTCTAGCTGGGCGTAAAGATAGGCCGCCAGCAGATCGGAGGGAAGGTAGCTGGAACCTACATCTACCCACGTGTACTTATCCACCTGGCCACGGTAAAACCGGCTGCGGTTCGTGCCCTTCTCGCGCAGAATCTCGGCGCGCTCCACGTAGAATGGATGGTTGATCAACAGCGCTCCGCCTTCTCCGCAGCTGATGTTCTTCGTTTCGTGGAAGCTTTGCGCGGCCAGGCACCCGAAGGTGCCAAGGTACTGGTTTTTGTACCGGGCAAACAGCCCGTGGGCGTTGTCTTCCACAACGGGTACGTGATGCCGGCGGGCGATCGCCAGGATTGCATCCATCTCGCATGCCACGCCCGCATAATGGACAACCACGATGGCTTTGGTGCGGGGTGTGATCAGGCGTTCGATCTGAGCTTCATCGATATTCAGGGTGTCGGGGCGTATGTCCGCGAACACCGGAACGGCGCCGCGAAGCACAAAGGCGTTGACCGTTGAAACAAAGGTGAATGAAGGCACAATCACTTCATCGCCGGGCTGTATATCCAGCAGCAGAGCGGCCATCTCCAAGGCGTGCGTACAGGACGTGGTGAGCAGCGCTCGCTGAACACCCAGTTCCGCCTCGAGAAGCGTGTGGCATTTCCTGGTGAAGGCGCCATCGCCCGAAGCATGGCCTTTGATGATCGCCTCGGCCACGTACAACAATTCCTTGCCGGAAAGGCACGGTTTATTGAATTGAATCCGGTAGTTATTCATAACTCCCACTCTCTACTCAGAACCCGCGGCCGCCGTACGGGCGGACTCGGCATTGTCGTCGACGTCCTTCTTGGGGCGTACCGTGTAACTCGGGCGGTCCAGAAGCCGGAAATGCATTCGGCCGAGATATTCCCCAATAATTCCCAGTGCGAATAGCTGTGTTCCCGCGAAGATAGAGATCACAGAGGTCAAGAACGCGAAACCGGGTACATTGGCGCCCGAAATCAAGTAGTGCGCCACCACAAACGCCAGCACCAAAAAGCCAAACAGGGCGAAAGCGAATCCGGCCATACTTGCCACTCTTAGCGGAAGAGTGGAGTAACCCGTCATGATGTTGATCGCATGGGCGATAAGCTTGCGAATCGTATAGTTGGAGGTCCCAAATTTCCGAGGCGGATTGCGCACGGGAATCGAAGCAAAACGCGACGTTCCCCAAGTCAGCAATACATCGATCGAAACGAACGCGCCGCGGTAGTCCTGGAAGGCGGCGCGCAGGTCCGACCGGAAGGCTCGGAAGCTGCTGATACGCCTTGCGGTCGCTACACCCATCACCTGCTGTAGTCCGATCTTGGTGATCAGCGAAGCCAGATTGCGCAGGAAGCCGTGGCTTTCCCGGTCCGGGAAACCGTATACGACATCGTAACCTTCAGCCAGCTTCGTGAGCAGTTTCGGGATGTCTTCGGGCGGGTTTTGGAGATCGTCGTCTATGGTAACGATGATTTCGCTCGTCGCGCTGCGGATGCCGCACAGAAGGGCATTGTGCTGCCCGAAATTCCGCATGAGATCGATGACTCGCATCCAGCCATATGTCTTTGATGCCTCGTCCAAGACTCGAGCGCTCTGATCGCGGCTGCCATCGTTTACCAGAATTACTTCGAACCGGCGCGCCACATCCGGCAGTACCGAATCCAGGCGCGCAAGCAAGACCGGCAAGCTTTGTTCGGAATTATAAACCGGGATTACCACCGAAAGAGATGCTAGGAGCGGGCTCCCACCGCCCTGCAGTTCCAGTTCGAGGGACCTGCTATTTCGACTTGAGTCCAGCTCCGATTCTGTAATCGGTAGTTCGGGTATGCTTTGCTTGGTGACCATGACAGGTTCGGCGACGGCTATAAAAGCACGCCGCCTGCCAAATGGGCGCTAAGCTAATGCCCGTATTTTCAACGGTGACGGGTCCCTAAAAGAGGGCTTTGTTCCCAGGAATTTGGATCGCGCCGGGAAGCGGACCTAACCCCAAACGTAACGGCCGGCCTCCGGGCCTACCATAAAAAGCAGGTCCAGGATCGAGACGTGCGGATCAAAGGGGGGATATAACTGAGGATACTCCGGATACTCGTAGGACATCCATTCGACCGTGATGCCGTGCTTATCGAGCTTCTCGGTCTCAAGATAATCCTTGGCGGCAGGACCGCTGATATAGTGCGTGGCGTCCACTTTTTGTAGGATTTCCACCAGACGGTCAGTTTTGGTCCCACTACATCCCAAAGTAGAACTCCGGACGAATCGCGTGTGCTGGATGCCCACCTCCCGGGCGAGCTGGATGGTAGTGTCGATCGTAAAGTCCGCGAGCAGATCCGGTTGCTGTGCGTACCAGGTCTCAATGACCGGCCGGTAGCGGTCGAAATAGGGCGCCTTGGAGTAGCTGTTACTGATGGACCTCTGGTGAACCTGGTTCCAGTTTCGATCCCAGCATATGTGAACCTCATTAATCGGCATGCCTTTTGACACAGCACCAGTGGACAACACCGGTATGGTGAGCCATTCGGGACCCTGTCGAGTCTTAATCCGATTCCGATTTCTCCAACCGTGCTTGTCGTACTGTACATCGTCATAAAATACGAAAACATCGGCTTTCTGAATTTGATGAAAATATCCCTTCCACGGGATATATGACGGCTGCAAAATGACACAATTCATACTCTGGACGCCACTCTCAAACGAAACTCCGTTCCACCGTTGGCGAAATTGGAAAGTCTCCGTACCGCGCATCCTTAATGCGGATTCGCCCTCTTTCGTCTTTATAAACTCTGTCTTCTACATACCAGGCGATGGTCTGTAAGTACATGAGTCGAATGCAATTGAATAATCGTGCCCCGGCAGTCTCGGCGGTATCGTTCTCCCAAATGCCTTGCACGCACTGCATAATGACCGGTCCATGATCCATGTGCTGGTCAACCTCGTGAATCGTCGCCCCAAGGAAACGGGCGCCGTGTTCCAGCGCCTGCGGAATCGCGCGCATACCCGGAAACGCCGGAAGTAGTCCCGGATGGACGTTTATAATCCGGCCGGAATAATGGTCCACCAACTCCGCCGGAATGAGCTTATCGAAGGTCAGGCAGAGCAGCCCAAGATTCGCGTTTATACACGTTTCAGTCAGCATCCGGTCGGCTTCCGCGCGCTTGGCATAGGAGATTCGCACGACAGGAACGCTATGCTCACCGCAGAATGCCTCTAAAGAAGGAGATGCCTTCTGTTCTAAGACCAGCAGTGCAGGAACGATCTGTAGCTCTTCCGCGTGAAGCACCGCGGCGCGAAAGAGGGCGCCACCCCCGGAGACACAAAACCCGACTCGCAACGCGCTCATGTCGTAACTTCCTCTCTGCTTTATGTTTGTGGGTTAGCCGTTCGGAAACTCGAATCCGGGCGACATTGCACCTGAGAGGTTCACCCAAAAACCCAGTGTATACTAAATGACGGTAACTATCTGTGCTGGATTTGTCTGGAATCGCCTCGAATATCAATCTGGACCCTGCCGAAGGCGTATGGAACTCATCGATTGTCTCCGCTGTTTCTTATCCGGAGGATGATAACGAGATCTGTTTCGCGGTGGAAGACAATTCCTTCTGGTTTGCGCATCGCAATCAGTGCATCCTGAGCGCGGTACGTCTTTTCCCGCCACCGGGACCCTTCTTTGACATCGGCGGTGGAAACGGCTATGTGGCCAAAGCGCTGCAAGATAACGGCTTCGAAGTGGTGCTGGTGGAGCCTGGCCCTGCCGGAGCGCGCAACGCCCGGCGGCGCGGTGTCGCCCATGTGGTGCGCTCTACACTGAAGGACGCTGGTTTTCGCAGCGGCACTTTGCCCGGCGTCGGACTGTTCGATGTGGTCGAACATATCGAGGATCATCGCGGCTTTCTGTCCGACGTGCGTAGTTACATAGTGGATGGCGGCCGTGTCTATATCACTGTGCCTGCTTTTCAGCGGCTGTGGGCGCACGAAGATGTAGAAGCCGGCCATTGGCGCCGGTACAATCTTGCCCAGATATGCGGGTTAGTGAAAGACTGCGGCTTTGAAGTGGAATATTCCACATATTTTTTTCAATTTCTATTGCTGCCCATTTACCTTTTCCGGGCATTACCGTATTCAGTCGGTATTCCGCCTAAGAAAAATGTCGAAGTTAGGGTTCATAAGGATCACCACATTACCAATCCGGCGGCTCTGCGTATTATCGGTTGGCTTAGCAGCCGCGAACTGACAAGCGTTGCCTCGCGCCGCCGCATCGGGTTGGGAGCCAGCTGCCTGGTGGTGGCCAGGAAATCCGGACGGGCACCTGGCCGTTAGTATTCACCCCGGCGCTTAAATTCCACTTGACGCTTCAGCGTGTAGGGCAGATCGATCCGGATTTTGCCGGTTCCATGGTTGGTCGGCGATTTCAGGCGATAGACATCGATTGACCCGTTCTCGGCCGCGCGCCGCTGCGGGTAGGTTCCCATATGCTCCCACTCCTGCGAAAACTCCGCGATCGCCTGCTGTAGAAGCTTGTGGTGAGCGTCTGCAACCAAACCGGGTTCATCATGAATGACGACGATTTCCACGGGCATCGTTCTTAGAAAGTTCATGACTTCCTGTGGTGTGTTGTACAGAAGCTTATAGTGCCCACCCATCCAGTCGCTCTGGCTGAGCATCTTGCTGGCTCGCAGAACGATATGCAAAGGCCGCTTTTCGCGCATGGCAATCTCTGAAATGAACATGCCCTCGCCGTCCTGGTCCTCGCCTACGGATGAGACCAGGAGCACGCTGTTCTTGTATTCGGGCCTTTCGAGACGCTGGGCGACCTCGTCGAATCCGTAGTAGCGCTTTCGCTGGACAGAAAACCCCGTAGTGAGAAAAACTGTGATCACCACCGCCGCAATGGCCCATCCTCGTTGCCGCGGCGTGATGGCGGAGACGGCAATCCAGCGCGCCAGCAAATGAATTCCCGCGACCAGAAACATCAACATCGGAGGCCCGACCGCAATCAGGTACCGCACTTGAGCGCCCGGACCTGGTACGGTGCAGTGAAACGCCCAAACAGAGCAAACTAATGCCGCTGCGGAGACCCATTTCCCATCCGCCAGGCGATTGCGGGCCGGTGCGATCGTCCGATCATAGACTCCAAGTAGCACTATCGGTAGAAGGGCCCACCCGAGGAAGCTGAGAATGTGTCTGGCGTATTCGAAGGCAAACACCCAACCGTTCTTACGCTCGGCAATCCCAACCAGCGCCATCGCGGAATAATACTGCCAAGGCCCTGCGATGCAAGCGACGATCGCCACGCCGATCCAGAAGGATCGTTCCTTGAGGATATTGAACTGCCTGGTGAAAAGAATCGCGAACCCAGGTAAGAGCACCAGCGCCATGCCATTGCCTTTTGTCAGGATACTCAGGCTTGCAAATATCCCAAACCAGACCGAGTATCTCGTTTGGCGCGTATTCAAATACCGGCCGAAAGCCATGGCGGCGCAGAAATCCATCAGGGCGACCAGCCCATCGGCCATGATCATACCCGTATAGCGTTGCACTACGGGTGTTATAAGAAACCCAAGAGCGGCGGCGAGTGCCATGACGGTTCCAAATTCCGCCACCAGTTCCCGATACAGCAAAACGGCAGTGCAGGTGAAGATCACTGCTATCAACAACAGAAGGCCGCTCCGGGTGGTGGGGAACACGAGGGTCCATACCCCCTCGGTGATGTGCAGCAGCGGTCCCCACATCCCGAATGCCACCTTTGGGTAATGTACGTAGTATTCCTCGGCAAAAGCGACTGGAGCGCGCGGAAAACCAGTGGTGATATAGTCCCGGATCATGAGCCCGGTCACCAGGTGCGCCGATTCGTCCGGACTGCTGAACTCGCTGGAATATGCGCGCCCCGCCCACTGCAACAGGATCGCAACCACCAGCAATGCCAGAAAAACGGAACCCCATCGAAGCGCGGAGATATAGATTCTGGTCGTGTCTGATTTTCGAAGATACATCGGTGCTTCGCGCGCCGCCAGAAGCGCGGACGAGTCTAGGGTACTGCCGTGATCAACCTCTGAGGCCATTGGTTATTTCGTTGTGCAACTTTCCTGCCATCGCAGGAATGCGGCGAAATTGATGAAAACGCACCAGCAACACTTGGGTGCTCCCGTCTCGATCACGTTTGCGCGGAGCCTCTCTAGAATGGAAATGAGTACCAGGGCGACCCGTCGGTCAGATACTCTGTAAACGCGCGGTGCCCAATAGGTGGGCAGGGCGTACAGCGCCTCGCATTCAGGTGGTTTCCCTTTTTAAAATCATCAGAAAGTGAAAAACTTCTGCACGACCGCGCAAAATTTCGGAAACTCGGTGCGACTACCGGGACAAACGCAACCCGTTTTCAATACGAATGCGGAAGCGCTGAACTCACAAATTGCGGATCGTTTGGTGCTTTTTCACTCGTTTTCTAACTTGCATTCGCGGACACACGCCAGTCGGATCGCCCGGGAATAAACTCCAGTCTGGCCTCAGGCGTTACCCGCTGGTGCGATGCTTAGCAAGTCGCCCTGGGGCTCGTTATCGAGCTCCGGCGCTTCATAAGCTTCTTCCCGGCAGTTCCACGAGCAGGACTCCTGCTTGCGCCACAGCATCCGACTGCGGATTTCCTGCATCTTCGGACTGTTGTAGATTTCGTCGAATGTCTGTTCCCGAAGGTTGCCCAATTTGCGGTGCGTGGAGCACACCCGATAGTCGCCGTTCCAGGAAATGATCGCCTGGAGCCAGGGCAGCAGGCAGTACTGGTTGGCTTCTACCTGGCTTGGATCCGTCACGCAGGTTTTCCCGCTATTCGGCTTGCTCGGCGCAACCGGGTCGGGCAGGAACAGATCCACGCCGCGCAGAGCGGCTTCATGCTTGGCCTCGCCCGCCACGGAATTAAACACCCGCAGGTACGTCATCTGCTCCTTGCAACTGTTTGCATCGTCCGCATAAGGCAACAGATGGCGTACGTGCAGGCTTCGAACGTCGTGGTCCGCGGCAAAATGGACCATCGCAGGCAGCTCGTGAATATTGCTGAGCATACACGTGAAATTAATACGTGTCACCGGATTCTTGGCGTTTGCTTTCGCCTTCATGGAAGCCAGTAAGTCCAGCTTTTCCAACAGCCGTCCCCACTTGCCACCCACCCGGATGTATTCGTAGGTCTCCGCGGTCGCCCCATCCACCGAGAAGATGATTTCGGAGATCTTGGCGTCGATGCAGGCCTGGATCACGTCTTCCCGCAGCAACTGGCCGTTCGTGCAAAAGGACGTGAACGGAACCTTATATTCACCGGTCGCCCTTACGATATCGGCGAAGTGCTTATTCATCGTCGGTTCCGTGGCGCAACTCAGGTACAGGAACTTGGTCTTTGCGAAGATCTGGTCGGCAATGCTCCGGAAGAGGGGTAAGTCCATCTCGTCCTTCTTCCGATTGTAGTCGGAGGAGTAATAGCACATCTTGCATCGGAGATTACACAGATTGATCGTGTCCATCCGGATCACGAGATGTCGCATCCCCACCTTCCGCATCGTATTTACCGCAAGCGCCTTTATCTTGCGATCCTTGATGCGACGATGGGCTTGAACTAGAAATTCAGGACTTAGCATATGCGGGAAACCCCTCTCTTACCACTTGCGATTCTCGACCAGGCCTACACTGGAGCAATCTCCGTGCCAACAATACCCGCTCGTTTCAAGACTGCTAAACCGACCACCCCGGCTACGAAACATTGATGGAAATGCCTGATTCTACACTGCTATACCCTATTTCCCGGCCAGCTGCCTTGCCAATCCTGGGGAATTTGGGACGATTATTGGGACAGCCTCCCGGGCGGGCGTGTACCTCTAAGCCGAAGGAACGGAGGACTCGGAGACCCTGCCCGGCGCGGCTAGCTCCAGAGCATTCACGATGGCCGTCCCTGCCGAGCCGTCACCATATGCCGCAGTCCACGGGCCCGCGCTGCCGATATCCCGTGTGGCCTTCAGAATAGCCTCTCCGCAAGACCCGGTGAGTACGTTGCAACGATTTTCCAACGTCTCCACCCACTCCGTTTCATCCCGCAGTGTAATGCACGGAACCCGGAAGAAATATGCTTCCTTCTGCACTCCGCCGGAATCCGTCAGCACACACCGCGCCCGGCTTTCCAGCAGCAGCATATCGAAATACGAGACCGGCTCGATCATCGACACCGCGCCCGTCGAGCAGCCCAACTCCCCCAAACGCTTCTTCGTCCGGGGATGCACCGACCAGACCACCGGGCAGATCGTCCGCGCGATCTCGTCAAGAGCACCTGCGATTTCCCGAAGTCTTTCCGGATCGTCGGTGTTCTCCGCCCGGTGCACCGTTGCCAGCGCAAACTCGCCGGGCCGCCAGGAATCCGCCAGCGAGCCGCCCCGCCGTTCGGCTGCCTGCCCGTAGGCGATCGAGGCGTCGTACATCACGTCGCCGGTCAGGACTGCGCGTTTGCCGAGTCCCTCTTTGCACAGATTTTCCATCGCCAAAGTGGTGGGACACAAGAGGAGATCGCTCAAGTGGTCCGCCACAATCCGGTTGATCTCCTCCGGCATGCCACGGCGGAAGCTCCGCAATCCGGCCTCAATATGGGCGGTGCGCAAAACCAGCTTGGAAGCCACTACCGCGCCCGCCAGTGTCGAATTGGTGTCGCCATACAGCAGGACCCAATCCGGCTTTTCCGCGGCCAGTATCGGCTCCAGCCGCTTCAGCATTTCACCGGTTTGCTCGCCGTGCGCACCGGAGCCCACGCCCAGGTCGTGATCGGGGCGCGGAATCATCAGCTCTTCGAAAAACACGGAACTCAGGGCAGCGTCATAGTGCTGCCCCGTGTGGATGATCCGGTGCACCCACCCTTCCCGTTGGGCGATCGCGCGGCAGATGACGGAGAGCTTGACGAACTGCGGCCGCGCCCCTACGATCGAAACGATACGCATGCTATGCGTAGAACGCCCGAATCGATTCGCAGACCTGGTCGATATCTTCGCCCGCCACTTCCGAATGAATCGGCAAAGCCAGCGATTCCCCCGCCAGCCTCTCGCTCACCGGGAAGTCGCCTTTCTTATGCCCCAGATCGGCATAGCAGGGCTGCAAATGCAGCGGTAGCGGATAGTAGACCTCCGACCCGATGCCCTGCTGTTTCAGGTGCGCCTGCAGACCGTCGCGCTGTTCGCACCGTATGACGAACTGATTGTAAACGTGGCGAGTTTGATACTCCGCCGGCGTTGCGGGAGTAACCGGAACCCCGAGCTTCGCCAACTGCGTACGATACCGCTCCGCATTTCGCTCCCGTCCCGCCGACCACCCGTCCAGATACCGTAGTTTGACCCGCAGCACCGCTGCCTGCAGCGCATCCAGCCGCGAGTTGACACCGATCCACTGGTGAAAGTACTTTCCCGTGCGCCCGTGGACCCGCAACGCCATCAACTTCTCGGCGAGAGCGGCATCGTCGGTCGTCATGATGCCCCCGTCGCCATAACCGCCCAGGTTTTTGCTTGGGAAAAAGCTGAAAGCGCCGATCTGTCCGATGCTGCCGGCGCGCCGGCCCTTATACTCGGAACCGATGGACTGCGCGGCGTCTTCAACCACCGGAATCCCGCGCTGGTTCGCCATCTCCATGATCGGGTCCATATCGGCACACCCGCCAAACAGGTGCACTGGAATGATCGCGCGCACCTTGGGATGCGCCGCGAGCACGTCCTTCATCAAGCTCACGTCCAGGTTGAACGTGCCCTCTTCCACGTCCACAAAAACCGGAACCGCGCCGATCCGCGAAATCGCTCCCGCCGTCGCAAAGAATGTATAGGGAGTCGTCAGGACTTCGTCACCCGGCCGAATATCCAGAGCCATCAAGGCCAGTATCAGTGCGTCCGAACCGGAACCGCACCCGATGGCATACTTCGTTCCGCTATACGAAGCAATCTCCGCCTCGAGCTTCTTTACGTCCTCGCCGAGGATGAACTTCTGCGAGTCCACCACCCGGACGATCTCCGCCAGCACCTCGTCGCGGATCTGTTTATGCTGCGCCTGCAGGTCCAATAACGGGATCTGCCGTTCGCTCGTTGTGTTCACGTATCGTCTCCTCTAAACGTGCTCTAAACGCCGGCAGGCGTAACCTGTTCTCCGGACTTCGTGTATTTCGCTCCGCACGCCTCGCACATGTTCCCGCTTTTGGCGCCGAATTCCATGCCGATGCCGCAAGCGCACATCCAGCCACGCACCCGCGCGGGATTTCCGTAAACCAGGGCGTAATCCGGGACGTCGCGCGTCACCACCGAACCGGCCCCCACAAAAGCGTACCGGCCGATCGTAGTCCCGCAAACCACCGTGCTGTTGGCACCTAGCGATGCCCCTTTCCGCACCAGCGTGGTCTGATATTCATCCTTGCGGTTCACGTGGCTCCGCGGGTTCATCACATTGGTAAAAACCATCGACGGACCGCAGAAGACATCGTCCTCCAGGATGCACCCGGTATACACGGAAACGTTATTCTGAATCTTTACATTGCTGCCGATGGTGACATCGGGCGAGATCACAACGTTCTGGCCGATGTTGCAGCCCGCGCCGATTCGCGAATTCTTCATTACATGCGAAAAATGCCAGATTTTTGTACCAGGCCCGATTTCGCAGGGTTCATCGACGTAGCTCGATTCGTGCACGAAATAGTTTTTAGGCTCCATTTTTCCCTTGCGGCGTCAACGCACCATTCCTGCACGTTGGAGTCCAAGGCCAAACGCCACCTCCGCCACTCCTGAATCGCCTCGCCCCCATAGGTTAATCCAGAAACCGTACCGAACGGCAAAGCAATAGGAATAATTCCGAATCTTTAGAAAAAGCGGTTATTGGCGGAATTGGGCACTACCAGCCTGGCTACCACAAACCTCGCGTTTTCAACGCCTCGCCCCAATATTGGAAAGTGAGGCTAATTCTCCCGCCCCAACGGCGTCATCTACAGTAGGATGAGCCTGATAGGATGAAAGCGCTAATGGCTGCCCCCTCAGAACCGGCCGACCTTTCCGTCAAGGACCTGGAACAGATCTTTCGCGAAAACCACGCCTTGGTCTTTCGCGCCGCCTACCGCATCACCGGCAATGCCACCGACGCGGAAGACGTTCTGCAGACGGTATTTCTCCGCATGTTGAAACGCGACACCACCGCCGAACCCGTCGGCAACATGGCCAGCTTCCTGCATCGCTCCGCCGTGAACGCGGCGCTCGATCTGGCCCGCTCGCGCCAGAACATCCGCCACATTCCGCTGGACGAACTGGAACCGGTGCTCGCCGAACCCGCCTCCCGCAGTCCCGAGCGTGCCCAGAATTCCAACGAGATCCGGGATTGGCTGCGCGGCGCTCTCGCCCGGCTCAATCCCCGCATCGCCCAGATGTTCGCCCTACGATTCTTCGAGGGCAAAGACAACCCCGAAATCGCGCGCCTGCTCAACACCACCCCGGGCACTGTCGCTGTGACGCTTTCGCGCACCCGGGATCGTTTGCAGAAGGAATATCAAGCTTACATGGGAGGAGTGGCATGAACACCGAATACAACCCCCTTGATTCAGCAATGGATCCTGCCCTGGAGCAAGCCATGACCGAAATCCGCGATGACGCCGTCGATCC
>Ga0163163_10001332_pt1 | contig 20826 bp, 16 predicted proteins | sample S65metaG_FD_119766 | JGI IMG/M metagenome (GOLD analysis project Ga0163163, IMG submission 119766) | Switchgrass rhizosphere microbial communities from Kellogg Biological Station, Michigan, USA - S6-5 metaG | ecosystem: Host-associated > Plants > Roots > Rhizosphere > Soil | place: USA...
GCACAAAGCTCAAAGTACAAAGCTCCTCTTATCCAAATATATCCCGGACCTTATCGACCAGACCCTTGTCCTCGAGATCCTTGTTTTCAACTTCGGCGAGCTGTTCAAGTAGCCGACGCTGTTCGCGAGTCAGAGATGTTGGGGTGATCAAACTCACGGAAACAAATAAGTCGCCCTTGCCGCGGCCACCCAGCTGCGGCATGCCTTTGGCCTTGAGCCGAAACACCGTGCCGGTTTGTGTGCCCATCGGAACTTTCAACTTCTCTTCGCCGTCCAAGGTCTTGACCATGATGTCAGCACCAAGAGCTGCCTGCGCAAAAGTAATCGGTACCGCCTCATATAAATTGCTACCTTGTCGCTCAAACTGCTCGTGTTCGGCAACGTGGATAACCACGTAGAGATCTCCGGAAGGTCCGCCCTGAGTTCCAGCTTCGCCTTCTGCTTGCACCCGCAAACGAGAGCCAGTCTCGACACCAGCCGGTATCTTCACTTCCATTTGCTTTTCGCGCTCAACACGTCCGGCACCATTGCAGTCCTTGCACGGAGTCTTGATTACTCGACCTGCGCCTCGACATGCACCACACGTTCTGGCAACTGAGAAAAAGCCTTGTTGATATCGAACCTGGCCAGTGCCAGCACACGTCTGACAAGTCTCCGGCTGCGTTCCACTTGCTGCGCCTGAACCTTTGCATGTCTCACAACCTTCGAGACGGGGAATGCGAAGCTGGGCGGTCAGCCCGTTTGCTGCTTCTTCCAGAGTAATTTCCAGGTCGTAACGAAGATCCGCGCCACGTTGTGCTGTTGATCGTCTGGAACCTCCCCGAGTCCCGCCAAACACATCTCCGAATCCGAAGAGATCCCCAAGAATGTCTTCGATGCCGCCAAAACCTGGTGCGCCCCAACTTCCGGCGCCTGCACCGCTCGAAACTCCAGCGTGACCGAATCGATCATAGCGTCGGCGTTGTTCCGCATCCTGCAGCACACTGTAAGCCTCTGCGGCTTCCTTGAATTTTTCCTCGGCGCTTGCGTCATTCGGATTTTTGTCGGGGTGAAATTTTACCGCCAACCGGCGATACGCACTTTTGATCTCCTGATCGGTAGCTGTCCTGGTAACACCCAATACGTCGTAATAATCTCGTTTACTCATTCCGTACTAAATAACCTCACTAAACCATATTCTGAAAGTTAGATTGATTGCAGAACTACTTTGCTTCTGTGGGAGTGGCATCTGGCGTTGGATTCATCATTGCGGTTGTAAGTTGCGAAGCAGTTCGCTCCAAACTATCTAACGCCTTGGTGATTTCATCAACATTGCTACCTCGTAGCGCTGCCTCAGCCTGAACAAAATTCTGCTCACCAAGATCCTGATCATTCTGTGAGAGGAGCCCACCAAACTTTGCGAACGACTTCTGCGTGTTTCTCAGAAGTGACTCCAGCTTGTTTCGCAGCATCACAGTTTCTTTGGCACCGCGATCGGTGTCGGCAAAATCGTCCGCTTCTCTGATCAATCGCTCGATCTCATCAGGAGTCAGCCCCGAAGTCGGCGTGATTCGCATTTGTTGTTCGCGTCCGGTCGCTTTGTCCAGGGCTGACACAGAGACAATCCCGTTCGCGTCCACTTCAAACGAAACCTCGATTTGGGGAACGCCACGCGGACTCGGCGGAATACCAACCAGTTCAAATTTTCCCAACGACCGATTTCCCTCTGCAACTTCACGTTCACCTTGCAAAACATGAATCTCAACCGCCGACTGATTGTCGACCACTGTGGTGAAGGTCAAACTGTTGCGCAAAGGGATCGTAGAGTTGCGTTCAATGATTTTAGTAAACAAGCCACCACGTGTTGCCAAGCCCAGGCTCAACGGAAGAACGTCTAACAGGACGATGTCTTTTACATCGCCACTAAGTACGCCACCCTGAATTGCCGCACCCATCGCTACCACTTCGTCGGGATTGATTTCCGCCGAGGCTTTCTTACCAAAAATCTTCTCGACCGTTCTCTCGACGATCGGCGAACGTGTCTGGCCACCAACTAGAATCACTTTATCAATATCACCGCGTTCAACTTTTGCATCCTTCAAAGCAGTGTTGCAGGGCTCAACAGTTTGTTCGACCAGATCTTTTACGAGATCCTCAAACTGATCTCTGGTCAAGGTCTTATTGAAGTGCTTTGGACCTGTGGCATCGGCAGCGATAAACGGAAGATTGATATTCGTCTCAATTGTTGATGACAACTCACACTTTGCGCGTTCTGCAACTTCCTTGAGCCGTTGGAGGGCCAGTCGATCTTGTCGAAGGTCGATGCCGGTATCAGTCAGGAACTGATCCGCCATCCAGTTCATGATCCGTTCATCAAAATCTTCGCCACCCAAAAACGTGTTGCCGGAGGTTGATAGAACTTCAAATACTCCCTGGTTCATCTCAAGAATCGAGATATCGAAGGTTCCTCCACCAAGGTCATAAACAGCGATACGTTCAACTTCTGACTTGCCAAAACCGTAAGCTAACGCTGCCGCCGTAGGTTCGTTGATGATTCTTTCAACCTTGAGACCTGCGATTTGTCCAGCGTCTTTGGTTGCCTGTCGTTGGGTGTCATCGAAATAGGCAGGGACGGTAATTATCGCATCGGTTACTGACTCACCCAGAAAATCTTCAGCCGCTGCCTTCAAGCGTTGCAAAACGATTCCTGATAATTCCGGTGGGCTGTAGCTGCGATTCTGAACTCTGACACGCGCATCCCCATTGGGTGAGTCAACAATTTCGAATGGCGCTGTCTCTGACATTCGAGCTACTTCCGGAGACTTATGCTTACGCCCGATCAAACGCTTCACCGCGTAGACCGTGTTCGATGCGTTTGTCACAGCCTGACGTTTTGCAATCTGGCCGACCAGACGTTCGCCCTTGTCTGTAAATCCCACGACACTAGGTGTGGTTCGACCACCTTCCTTGTTAGGAACGATCTGAACTGAGCCGCCTTCAAGAACTGAAATGCAACAGTTCGTCGTTCCCAGGTCTATACCAATAGTCTTTCCCATCTACCCTCAGAGCTTGCGTTGAATTGTTAACCGCGAGTAGCTACTTTAACTAAGGCTGGTCGAATCAGTCTGTCCCCTAATCTATAACCGGCACGGATTTCCTGAACAACGGTGTCAGGCTCAACTTCGTCCGTCACTTCCGTTACTACGGCCTCGTGAATATGTGGGTTGAACTGCTCGCCCACTGAAATGATTGGTTTGACTCCTAACGCTTCGAGCACGCCGCTCAATTGTTTATAGATCAAATCGACGCCACTCAAGAAATGACGGAACTCGTCCGATTCACTTGCTTCAACTGAAGACTCAGTCTCGAGTGCGCGTTTGAGGTTATCCAGCACCCCCAGGACCTTTGAAGCAACGTCTGCCACGACGCGGTTATAAGTCTCTGTCCGTTCGCGATCGACGCGTTTACGATAATTTTCAAAGTCTGCCTGACGACGCGCGAGACGATCCTTCAGATCCCTGTTTTCTTCCTGAACCCGTTTCAACTCAGATCTTGTCGCAATGAGCTCAGCAGTCACCGGCCCCCCTTCAACTCCCACTGAAGAGATATCAGATTCTGCGGCCATTCCTTCACTTCGGTCCTCGGTCTCTTCGAACGAGTCCGTTTCGCTTTCGGGATCTTCGATTTCCATGTGGTCAGGATTTGAATCTATTGTGGGGTCGGCTTCGTTTTCAGCGTCCATAAACCTGATAGGGATGCGGTTTGATCGCTTATCGTTTCTGTCAGGTGCCATCGGCAAGGATCTAGCGTTTCAATGGATTACGACGCGGGAGCTCCGCTCAAGCGATGCTCAATCAACCGCGCCATGTAGTTTACCATAGCCATTATGCGCGCATATTCAATTCTCATCGGACCGACGACGCCGAGTGTACCCACACTCTCGTTGGATCCGACATGGTATGGTGCAGTGATCAATGCGCAGTTCTGCATAGAGCTGGCCGGGTGCTCTCGACCAATGACTACGTGTACATCACCAGTGTAAGAACTGTCGTGAGAAACACACTCGTTGAGAATCTTGATTAGCCGAGACTTCTCTTCGAAAGTGCGAAAGAGTTCGCGCATGCGTTCGAAGTCAACGAAGTCAGGCTTGGTAAGGATGTTGGACGCACCATCCACATAAATATCACCTCCAACAGTGTCCTCACCTTCGAGACTACGCTCGCAAAGCAAAACAGCGTTACGAAGCAAACGATCGTAAAGCGCCTTCTCTTCCTTCATGAGAGCAACTATCTCAGAACGGATGATTGATAAGCTCTTACCACTAAATTCAGCGTTCAGGTAGCGGGCAGTCCGATCTAGTTCATCCTGCGTGAAATCATCGTCGTCGGCAGTTCTGATGACCTTGTTATGAATGATGCTGGATGTCGAAATCAAGACGACTAGAATTCGCTTGTCAGGCAGCTGAACAAACTCTATGTGCTTCAAGCGATTTTCTGCTAGCGACGGGGAGATGACTATTCCGACATTTTGGGAAAACGCCGAGAGTACGTGCGACGCCGTTTCCATTAAGCGATCTGGCGAGCCGGCTGCGTCAATCTCGTCAATGGCGAACAGCGCGTCAATTTCTTTTAGGTCGCTGCGGGACAGTCTCGCTTCCCCGAGGATGTTATCGACGTAGTAGCGGTATCCCTTGTCAGTAGGAATTCGGCCGGCCGATGTGTGCGGCTGTTCGACGAGCCCGGATTCTTCCAGTTCACCCATCACATTGCGGATTGTTGCGGGACTCCAGCCGTAACCATGGGCAAATCTATCGGACAAAACCCGAGAACCCACAGCTTCGCCGGTGACCAGATGCTCCTTTATTAGCGCCGCCAGCAATATCTCATTCCGAGAATCAATGGGTCGCTGGTCTGTGGCCTGGAGATTTGAGTTACGACGGGGCATGGTGTTTCGAATAGACTGTTGAGCCTGCGGTGGCGGTCTTTTCAGCTGAAAACACCGCTGAACCGCGACCATTGGCAGTATAAGGATTTAATCAAACCCCGGCAAATAAGGCCTTGAATTACCTTCCCGAGGCCGAAAATCCACGGTTTAGATCTCAGTAAGATGTCATCTAAAAATTCCTGGTTTCGCTAAACCCTTGATAATCCTACGCTTCGTTCGTAAGTCCGGCCCCGTGACTTTCGCTTCTCATCCAAATGCGGTTTTTGTTCGCAAAAACGCAGATTGTGTCCTTCCCGGTTCAATTGACGCACTCGCGGAACCATACTTAACATAGGTCTCGCTGGACTCAATCAATCGGTATCCCCCAGCATTCACTCGGTCTGAACAACTTGTCTCTTTATTCCCGGCAAGCCAGACTTGTCTCTCAACGTGATGCGCAGGTAATCAAATGAGCGAAGCCGGAAAAATCTTTGCCGACGCATTCCGCCACTTGGGAGGCAATCGAGGAGTCCCTCCCATTGACGTGAGGTTCTATCCCTATGCGGGACTGCGCCATACGATTCGCCTGCGTTCAGGGCGGGTGTATGTTCGTTTGTCGGATATTTGCAAAGATGCTCCCCCGGATGTTTTGCGAGCACTTGCGTGGATTTTGGTCTCTAGACTTCTGGGAAAACGAGTTCCCGTAATTCATGACCGAGTTTACAGGGATTACTCACTAACGCCGTCTGTTATGAGATCTTCCGACTTGGCGCGACGTGGTAGAGGGCGAAAGCAAATCTCGTCGGCGCAAGGAGAGGTCTACGATCTCAATCGAATGTTCACTAAGTTGAACCGCAAGTATTTTGGGGGCCGGATAAGCAAACCCACGATGACATGGTCGCAGCGTCGCACTCGCAGCATCCTGGGTCATCATGATCATGTCTACGACAGCATTACAATCAGTAAGACGCTGGACTCTGAAGAAGTGCCCGAGTGGTTTGTGGAGTACATCCTCTACCACGAGATGCTGCACATTAAACATCCCGCGCGACTGATTAACGGGAGACGTTACTATCACACCAGCGCATTTCGACTTGATGAACGCAGGTTTCCGCACTACGAACAAGCGCAGAAATGGCTTGAACAACTTGCGCGGCAGCGTCGGGTGCCTCGTGCGCGCGCGGCCTAGTAAATACTGGAACCAAGCCTACTTCTGGGCGTTTGTAGAAGTGAGGTAGGTGGGCTCCTCAAAAAAGGGCGGTCATTCTGGAACCTGTTTCAGAGTTGGCCGCCTTTTCGTTGATCCAGAAACTTTTCATCGCCAGATTACGCGGATTACGCCGATTTCAGGTCAATCTATTTGGGCAACTTACCATCTGCGTAATCTGCGTAATCTGCGGATGAGGCCCGCCCTTGCAAACATGCCTCGCTGGACAAGGCGAAGATGCCTAGTTAGACTACGCGGCTTGTTCAGAGCCCGTTTGGCTCGGCAGTAAACCACACGACCCGGTTCGACATTATTTTAAGACGGAGACTTCAGTTTTTATGGCGATTCCTGCAACTCAGATTAGACGCGGTATGGTTATCGTTTTCGAAGGTCAACCTTGCAAGGTTGTGGAGTTCCGACACCATACCCCTGGGAACCTCAGGGCGATGGTGCAAACCAAGCTCCGCAATATTAGGACAGGCTCTTCTTTTGAACATCGTTTCCGTTCAGCAGACACGGTCGACAAGGCGTCACTTGAGCAGCATGAGATGGAATATCTCTACTCCGATGGTTCGCATCATCATTTCATGAATACTGAGAATTACGAGCAAACAGCTTTAAGTGAAGACGACCTTGGCGACGCAGCACAGTGGCTAACACCAGGTCTGAAGCTTCAGGCTGAGTTTTACGAAGGTGCTCCAATCGGTATCGATCTTCCTCCATCAATGGAGCTCGTGGTAGCACAAACGGAACCGACGATGAAAGGGGCAACCGTCTCTAACGTCAACAAGCCGGCGACTCTCGAGAATGGTGTGACAATTACTGTACCTCCGTTCATCAATGAGGGTGACAAGATTCGAGTAGATCCCACGGAAGGTCGATATATCGAGCGCGCCAAGTAGGAACAATTGAGGTCTCAGGTTTCCGACCCGGGATCTCATAAACATATGTACCTGGCCTATAGTCTTCTTCTTACACTCGGTCTTCTCGTTCTAATACCTCACTTCATCTATCAGGCTATCGCACACGGAAAGTATGTTGACGGTTTGAGTCAACGACTCGGGTCGCTTAAAGGCATTCACCTGTCTTCACGTCCCGTAATCTGGTTACATTGCGTTTCGGTGGGCGAAACGCAGGCGGCGCGTCCCCTCGTTAAGAAACTACGCTCAGTATTTCCTCATCACTCGTTAGTTGTTTCCACGATTACAGCAACCGGGCAGAAACTCGCGCACCAGGTCTTCGCAAATGACGTCGACAGCATCTTCTACTTTCCGTTCGACTGGAGATGGACAGTACGACGCGCATTGAACGCGGTAAATCCCGACGTAGTGCTAATAATGGAAACTGAGTTGTGGCCAAACTTCCTTCGCGAGTGCAACTCCAGGTCTATTCCTATCGCACTGGTTAACGGCCGAATCTCCAGGCAATCGTTTCGGCGTTATCGGCTCGTTCGTTTTTTTCTAAGAAAAGTTCTGTCGCACTTGAACTTGGCAGTCATGCAGTCGGAATCTGATGCCGAAAGGATTGAGTCTCTAGGGGTAGACCGGACGAAACTATTTACCGCGGGCAATTTGAAGTTTGATGTCGGCACCGTTGCGACGAGTGCGGAAGACACGAAAGAACTGGAACGGCGCTTTGGGATCTCACAAGATATCGCTCTGATTCTTGCGGCAAGTACTCACTCACCTGAAGAAAAGATCGTCATTGACGCGTTTCAGCAACTCCGGCAGAACCAAAAGGTGCGTTTGATGATAGCGCCACGCCGCCCTGAAAGGTTCAATGAAGTCGCTAAGTCGCTGGATGAATCAGGCCTTCGGTGGGTCCGTCGCACAAGTCCTCAACAAGTTACGGATTCAGACGCAGAGGTCATCTTGCTCGACACAATCGGAGAGCTACCCTCCGTTTACACTTTAGCCACGGTCGTTTTCGTTGGCGGCAGCATTGTCGATCGAGGAGGGCACAACGTTCTTGAGCCTGCCTCGAAAGGCGCGTGCGTTGTCACTGGCTATCACACACACAATTTCCAGGCGATTGTCCAACTACTGAATGAAGCTGACGCAATCGTTCAGCTTCCGCCGGTGGACATCGCAAGAGCTTCTGGCTGTCTTGAGCGTGAACTCAAATCGTTGTTGATTGACCATGAGCTGCGTATGAGGCTCGGAAACGAAGCAAAGAAGATTGTGGAGAACAACCAGGGCGCAGCTGATCGAATAGTTGAAATAATCAAACCTCTGTTCTCTCGGTCGAGTAAAGAGTACGCGCAAGAGGAAGTTCTGCTGGCCACCAAGTCACAAGCATGAAGTCGTTTATTCTGCCACCTCTAAGCACGTTGTACGGTGCAGTCACTCGTGCGCGCTCATCTTTATATCAACGCGGGACGTTTCGAAGTTCAAAACTTGACAGGCCTGTGATCAGCATCGGCAACATCACCACGGGCGGAACAGGAAAAACCCCGCTCGTCGAATTCGTCGCCAGAACCTTGGCTGCAGAAGGCAAGAAGGTTTGTATTCTTACACGAGGCTACGGGCGCAAGAATCCGAATGAACACGTTTTAGTATCAGACGGACTTACAGTCTTTTCGAATCCTGCTGAAGCCGGAGACGAGCCATTTCTCTTGGCCAGCAATCTTGTCGGAGTTGCCGCCGTCGTCAGTGATTCGAATAGGTTCGCCGCAGGGCAAGGTGCAATCAATCATCTTGCGTCCGACTGTTTTGTACTGGACGATGGCTTCCAGCATCTTCAGCTCGCGCGAGATCTCGATATCGTGACCATCGACGCAACCAATCCCTGGGGCGGTGGTCATCTACTTCCTCTTGGTCGTTTGCGGGAGAGTCTTAAAGGACTAAAGCGTGCCAGTTGTTTTGTAATGACAAGGTCCGATCAGGTAGACAACGTTGAACAGATCCGTCAGGACCTGGCTACACTTTCCGGTGATCGTCCAATCTTTCTTTCGCGGATGGTAAACCTGCGGATCACGCCTCTGAACCCAGAGACTCCGAAAGCACCGAAGGATCCTGTCGCGGCGTTTTGTGCTGTTGGTAATCCGCAGTCCTTTTTCACTCACCTAACTCTGAATGGCTACTCACCGATCTTTCGAAAGTCTTTTCAAGATCACTACAGTTACACGCAGTCCGATGTTGATGCTCTGGTTTACTCGGCTAAACGGGCCGGCGCTCAAAGTCTCATCACCACGGCCAAAGACGCGGTCAAGCTTCACGCACTTCAGTTCTCACTTCCGTGCTATTCGCTCGAAATTGAAATGCAGATCGACAACGGCGAAGAGTTCCGTCGCCTTCTGTTGAGTTCAGTAACTGATTAAGAAGGTTCGGGTGAAGCGGCGGGCGATGGCGAAGGCTTAACTTCGGGACTCTTTGATCCTGGCGGCGGAGGTGCCGGCACATTTTCCTGGGAAGAAGTCTTCGTTGGCTCTGGTAACGGAGGCGCCTTTCGACTGCTGTTGGCGTTCACGTTGGCGTTGGCCGCAGGAGGAGGGGGACTCAGTTCCTCAATCGGCGAGGGTGAGACTGCAGCGTTTGCGTTGGCATTCACATTTGAGTTGACATTGGCGATCGGTGATATCGCACCGCCTGCCGGAATTCCTTCTTCACCTTTGCCTGTTGGTGATTGACCTGGCTGGACTGGCTGACTGTTTGGATCTGCCACAAGGGACGGTTGTTGATTGGCATTGATGATTGTTGGCGGTCCTGTCTCACGAGTGAAGGCGTAAATCACAGCAAACACTATTAACAAAGCAGCAGCCGATGGAATCAGAACCTTTATCGGGTTGAATCCCGACTTCAAAGGCACTGGCGTTGGCTGTTCAATCGGCACCGTCACAGGCGCTCGTCGGGTTGTCGGAGGCTGCGACTGAACGCGAGGTCTCACAACTGTGATCTCGTCCGCTTCATCCGCCGCGCCCGACGCAGTTGCGGCCGGTGCATCCAGTTTGAGCACGCTCATCCCGGCTGCGATAGTTAGATCTTCCAAAAGCTCATGGATGGTCTGATACCGATTTTCGGGAAGCTTAGCCATGGCCCGTGCAACTACCCGGCTCACAGCAGGCGGGACATCGCTTCGTTCTTCAAGAACCGAGGGAACCGGATCCTGAAGATGTTTCATCATTATGATTGTTGGGGAATCGCCGGTGAAGGGGACGTGGCCAACCAACATTTCATACAGAATGACTCCAAATGAATAGATGTCGGATCGTGCATCAATTGCTTTGTCCTGTGAGCATTGTTCCGGCGACATGTACTGCGGAGTCCCAATCACCAGGTTTGGGGCCGTCAAGCTGTTGTCGAACTCACCTTCCGGCTCGTTGATCTTTGCGATACCAAAATCAAGAACCTTCGCATGGACGCCCATTGCTGTGCTCAGCAACATTATGTTGTCGCTCTTCAGATCACGATGAACGACGTTTTGTGAGTGTGCAGCGTTCAGCGCGTCGCCAACCTGTCGCATGATTTCGACAGTACGAGCAAGCGACAAAGGGCCTTCGTCGCGGATGACTTGCTTGAGAGTTTTCCCATCGAGGTACTCCATGACAAGAAAGACAATCCCATTTTCGTCCTCACCGAAGTCGGTAACACTAAGCGCATTTGGATGTGAGATTCGGGAGGCGGCGCGTGCTTCTCGGGAGAAACGCGCCACGATCTTTTCGTCCGCTGCAAGTGACGGCCGCAGCACTTTAATCGCGACGGTCTTGTCCATCAGCACGTGAGTGCCGCGATAGACAGTTCCCATTCCGCCTCCACTAAGGCGGGCATCAATTCGGTATTTTCCTGCGAGCGTTTGGCCAAGAAGAGCGTCTTCATTCGTCTCAAGCGCCACTCCATCCGCCGGGCACAGAGTTGTTGCGTCAGGATATTCAACTCCGCACTTGGGACATTTTTTCATTTGTAGTTGCGCCTCATGAGTTTCGTTTGGGAGTGCGGCCAGCCTAACACACAGGTTGAAGGCGGGCAAAAAGCCTTTCGTAGCGCCTTGATTTGTGAAGACATTTTCACCACGTAGTCACACAGACACAAAAAGACGAAGGCACAAAAACAGAATCGTGAATGAAAACTCTTTTGTGTCTTAGTGTTTTGTGACTTCGTGATTGGTCTGACTGTATCCAAAACAAAAAATGCGAGCGAATACGATCTCGCTCGCATTTTCGTCAAGTTGAATAAAGCTCTTAGCTCGGTTTGACAACCGCGAAGATCACCAGCAGTGCAAACAGCACCAACGACTCGATCAGCGCCAGACCAAGAATCATCATTGTCTGAATACGGCCGGCGGCACCAGGATTTCGGGCAGCGCCTTCGCACGCCGACGCACCGATGCGCGACTGACCAATCGCACCACCAAACACTGCGATCGCGAATCCGACACCGGCTGCCAGCGCGCGATACTTGCTCACTGAACTCGCATTGTCGCCCGCTTCGACTGCGCCCTGCGCGAACACGGTCATGCCGCTAAACAAAACTCCGATGACCGCAAACATCAACATTCTAAATTTGCTCATTCTCGTCTCCTTCCCAACAGACTGTGGGGAGTTATTGCGCTCGTAAGCTTTGAAAGCCGCAAACTAAGGCGTCTATTATTTCGCCTGAAACCGGTATCCACCGCCCCTCTTACAACGGCGCTCCAGCGAGTCAGACACGAACCAAAAACTATGAAGTTGCCTTTAATCCGCAGCTGGCGTTAGCGCAAATGTTTCAATTTGCGAAGCAACGTGTCAGCGTCTAACCGGATCGCTCACTTCGCGCTGTATAAAGCCACTAAGTTAAAACTGGAGCTATCATTTCGAACTCTTCTTCATCGTCAGCGTGTTCACCATGACTATGACCATGCTCGTGAGGCGCGTGCGACACCTCACTGAGATATAGCTGGGATAACAAAATAAAAACGAATGTTTGAATTAACGCGACGAAAACACTCAACGGCATAAGAAGAATCGGCGCAAACCATGTGGCGGGTGGTGCTAAACCAGCGAGTGTTTCTAGCACTTTTTCGTCCGCAAAAAGATTGCCGAAAAGTCGTATACCTAACGAGAACGGTCGAATCAGGTTACTGATGAGTTCGATCGGAAAGATTAACGGCGCGATCCACCAGATTGGACCTGCAAGGTGTTTCAAGTGAGTAATAATTCCGTTCTCACTGATTCCGATATAGTTGTAATAAAGAAATGAACCAAGTCCGAGAGCAAACGTCACACTGGTTGCCGACGTGGGACTCATGAATAAAGGAAACAGTCCCATCAAATTCGAAACTAAGATCAGCACAGCAAACGTCATTACTACCGGAAAATATTTCAGGCCGTGATGACCAATGATGTCTTCGAGCATCCCGCGAACGGCCAGGACACTTACTTCGAGCGTTTGTTGGCCATGACCAGGTTCTTCGGAAGAAAGCTTGCCTTTAAAAATCCAAATTATCACTACGCTCAGAATGCAGGCGATGAAAAACATTACCGTGTACCACGGTATGGCGTTCTCAGCGGTATACGGTCCAAATGCAGCCTCAGCGTTGCTGCCGAATTTAGCAAGGAACCAATCCCATTTCGGTTTGGTGTATTGCAACTCGAACCGAAGTGCGGCTTCCCCAAACCACTGATTCACCAGTTGCACAATGATTGGTGCGTGGTGCTCAGCCTCTTCAGCATGTTCTGCTGCTTCGTGGGCAGCCTCCTGTAACCAAAACATCAACTGATTTCCTCTCGCTGGAAGATTGCGAAATAGAACTTTCTTAAAGCTTCTGCAAATATGGCGACAACAAAACTACTTAGACCAAGCAGCATAGCAGGCAACGACGCGATGCCAGCTTCGAATGCAGCGTATACAGCCGCCCCTACAACCAGGTACCTCAGAATGAATTGCATTAATCGAATCTGTTGGACACCACCGCCGACTGCGAGATTGATGGCCGCCGCAGAGGAGTTCCGAAGCCAGCGATGACTAAACAGGGCCAACACCCCGCCAATCAACAATCCAACACTTACACGCCACGGGCCAATGAAGGCTGAAATTATCGCCGCCAGTCCAGTCACAACGGTCATGACCCAAAAGATCCTCGCATTGAGACGGTGGTCTTCAGCAGTCGTTAAGGACATATTGTTTAGAGTATCAGCCATTGGCGAAGCCGGAGATTTTACCTGTGAAATCGTGACATTGTCGAGTTTGGTCTACGGAGGAAGCGTTTGTGCTGAGCGGGTTTCTCTGCGTGACTTGCTAAGCGTTCAATAAGTCTTGGAACTCAACCGGACAAATTCATACAAGCCTACAGCCGAACCCAAAACGATTCCGCCAATCAGGAACCATGGCTGGGTTCCTAACCACTTATCCAGCAACCAGCCCAAGCCACAAAACGTGGCTACCGCAGCAAACAGGGTGATCCCAGCCGCGTACGCGTAACCAGATCTTCGATTCGCATCTTCATCCGGGCGCTCAGGCAATTTCTTACCAACTCTCCCGCGTCAAAAAATTCTTTGGCACTTCATAGAGAAGTGCACGTCGAGAATGCCGCATTGAATCATGAATAAAACAAACGTGCGTGCACCAACATGCCTTTCCTCCATCGATCGCCGACAACTCATCGACTCGACCACTGGCGGCCCATAGTGCGCCAAAGTCGTAATCAAAGTCTGACAGCGTTGCGAACTTCTCCCGCAATTCGCACGCACGCACGTCACCGTTGTAATCAATTACGGCCGTCGTTTCACCGGCAGTGCAAGGAAACGGCCACGCAGTTGGCTTCTCGAAATTCGAGTGCTGAGTTCGATAGTGGGTTGTGATCGCGCCGACGTAAGCTGCGTTTTTCACAAAGCGCTTACTCGCGTCGTCATCAGCAAACATTCGATCGCCATAACGTTTCGTTAGCTTCGCAACATGGCTGTACATTTCAGGAAGTACTTCGGGCGGCACTTGTTTGATCTCATCGCCCACGAGCGTTTCGCCACGCACGATGTTGAAGTACTGACCATCCAGTCGAAAGTTTGTCCACATGAATTCCGACAACATTTTGATCTCTTTGTAGTTATCCGCGCAAACAACTGTGTTCACATTCAACCGAAAACGGTCTGTGTATTTCTCTTTCAGCGGATACAGAGCTTCGATGCAGTCGAGCGTCTTTTCCCAATTCCCTGGGACACCACGAATTTGATCGTGAGTTTGACCATAACCATCGAGCGCAACATTTAGGTATAGGTCTAAACGCTCATTATCGCCGAGAGCCTTATCGACGATATCGAAGACGCGCGACTTGATCAGGCCATTCGTGGGAATGATGACCCTGTTGACACCGTTATTCTTTACGAAGGTGTTAATGATTTCCGAAACATCTTTACGCAATGTCGGCTCACCACCAGACAACCATAGGTCGGTAACGAATGGCATTGTTTGGGAAATCTTCTCAATCTGCTCAAAGGTCATGTCTCCCGGATGATTGAGTTCTTCGTGATAGAAGCAGGTTTTGCAGAAGGCGTTACACCGCGAGGTAACAAACAGGATCACTGTGCCGAGACGCTTCTCGCGCCTGGATGATCTAAGAAGTTGAACAAACTGGACTGCTTTGTTGCTCAAGATGATGAACCCGAGTTGATCTGATCGCTCCGACTGATAATGACAGCTTCGTTTGGTGATTTCAATTCATAGGCAATGCCACGCCACTCTATCTGTCGCGAGAAGCCAGCTACGATTGTGTTGTGCAAGTAAAGCAGCGAAGCAAACGGCCAAAGGAAAACGTGGGCCAGCATGTCACGCCGTAGCTGTGTACGATAAGCGGCGAGCGGAATACCGATCACTCGCTAACGAATGAAGCCCTTTGCAGCCCCCAGCACGAACAGAATCAACAGCAGAATCAGTAGAAACATGAATGGCAGTCCGGAGATGAGTCGAGCTGCCAACAGCAGAAACCCGCCGAAGAAGACGATGACAAATAGAGAGGAACCCAGGATTAAAGCCTTCCAGAGTTGAGGGGCATACACTCGAGTGATCTTGATCTGCCGCGTCGTAAATTCAAAAAGTTCCGGCACGCGGCAATCGCCAACTGAGGCCACCAGGCAATTCGGTGTAAAGTGAATGGGAAGTTTGGCCTCCTTCAAAACACTTGTGACTGTGAAATCATCCGAGACGCTTCCTCGCCAGCGCTCACGAATTCCTAATCGCTCAAACAGCGAGCGACGAATAGCAGTCGATCCTCCCCAACAGAAGTTCCTACGCGTGTCCCCGCCAAGCGCTGAAGCTATAGAAGCATTCCAGACCGAACGAAGCCGTGACCCGATGCCACCATTCTCAGGCACGAACCATCGGTAACCACTTGATGCTCCAAGCTGGTCATTAACCAATGGGGCAACAAGTTGTCGTAGCCAAAGCTTTCCTGGACGCGCATCCGTATCAACGAAGACCAGCACTTCAGAAGCCGGATCAACTTCTTCGACGGCAACGCGCAGGTTATGAACCTTCTGACCGCTGTCTGTTGCAGCTCCTGCAATAACTGTTTTTGTCCGGACCGAGCCGTGATCAAGTTTTTTCAAAATCTGAATTGCAGGGTCATCATTTCGATCAAGAACAAACAGAACTTCGTACGCGGGGTAGTCCTGGGTCACGAGAGCGAGCAGATTTTCCGCCAGCCCGTTTTCCAATCCGCGACTCGGAGCGATAACTGATACAAATGGATGAAAGTCTGGAAGTGGCTTGCTGGTTTCTCGCTTCACGTAAGCAACGAAACGAAAGCCACCTCGTAGGGATTGAATTCCAAACCAGGTCGCGAGTGCCGCCAGGAAGTAATAGAGGTACATAAAACAATTAAAGGCGATGCTTTGAACATCAAAACATCGCCAGCAGAAAGTGGAAGAATTACGTCCCTACAGGGGAAAGACTACTTCAATCAACTTTTTGGCTTGCGAGATAACAGGCTGCGGATAGACTCCGATAAAAATAATTCCTGCGAGAGCAACGTATAGAGCTGTCTGCAGCGCGCTGGACATGGCTAACGGCTTGTCGTCCGCGATCCGGTCTCCCAAATACATCACCTTGATAAAACGCACATAGTAATAAAAGGACACGACCGTATTGAGAATTGCCCAGAGTGCGAGCCAGTAGTACCAATTCTTATGATCCTGAGCGCCTCGTTGTAGCAAAGCGCCAAAGAGAAAATACTTTCCGACAAATCCGCCGGTCATTGGCAAACCACCCAGCGACAACATGAAGAGTGCCATCATTGCCGCAACAACCGGCGCCTTCTGTCCAAGACCAGTCAGATCGTCGACGTTATCACCAATAATCCCTCGGCGTCGCAAACTGATGATCACTCCGAACGCACCCATGTTCATGAGTGTGTAGACCAGGAGATAGACGACAAGACCGATATAACCGTATTCGTTTCCGGCAACAAGTCCGAGTAACAGATAACCCGCGTTTGAGATTGACGAGTAAGCCAATAATCGCTTCGAGTTTTCCTGGGTCACAGCTGCCCAGTTGCCGACCATGATTGTGATCGCAGCAACCAGACCGAGCAGAGGCGCCCAATCGGCATGCATACTTCTAAGGGCATCGCTGAAGATTCGAATATAGAGCACGAAGCTTGCGGCTTTTGAACCGGTAGAGAGAAACGCTGTTACTGAAGTCGGTGCGCCTTCGTAAACGTCCGGCGCCCACATGTGAAAAGGGACCGCTGCAATCTTGAAGAACAAGCCGGCTGCAAGTGAAATCATCGCCAGCAACAACATTGGTCGCAGGGCTGCCGACGTGCCTGTAGGATCACTGACGAGACCAACTATTGAAGCGACCTTCGAACCAATCTCACCGATGTTTGTTGAACCGGCAATTCCGTAGAGCAGCGACATTCCGTAAAGCAAGATTCCTGATGAGAACGCTCCCAACAGAAAGTATTTCATTGCCGCTTCGTTGGATTTCTTTTCGCGTTTTGTAAAAGCGACGAGGACGTAGAACGTGAGCGCCATTAATTCGAGACTGATGTATAGCGTGATGAGGTCGTAACCGCAGGCAAGAAACATCATGCCAACAGTCGCAAAGAGGACTAACGCATAGTACTCCCCGTGTTGTTCTCCTTCGATGTCGAGAAAACGTGTCGCAATACCAATTGCCAGCGCCGCAGAGATCAAGAAGATGCCACGAAACAGCAGAGCCAACCCATCGATGCGGACCATGCCGTAAAAACCATCAACCGACCCAGTGTTCCATTGCAATATCAATGAGACCAGCGCCAGGGCAATTCCGATAAGTGCAAAATATGCGGTGAGCTTGCTCTTGCGGTACGGCAAAATCACTTCCATCACCAGTGCAAGGCAAGCACAGACTGTAAGGATCAGCTCTGGCGCGATCAGTTGCAGGTCGGAAACGCTGAACAGTGATGTTGTGTTGGCTTGCAAAAAGAGCATTGGTTGGTTGTCAGTCAGTAGTCCGTGGTCAGTGGTCAGTACCGTTGTTCTTGGTTCCCGGCAGCAATCAGCAATCAGCAATCAGCAATCACTTCTGCGCTCTCTCCTGCGGCGGCGTGTTCGGCATGCCTGGAATCTGATACTCAGGTTTCACTTGCTTGACCACTGCGTTCACGGGTTGCTCAATAAAAGCCAGGAATGGTTTGGGATAGACACCAATCCATAGTGAAAGGATTAGCAGCGGGGTCATGTAGAGCCACTCGCGTCCGTTTAGATCGGTTAACTTTTCGTTCTTCGGATTATCGATAGTGCCGAAGAACATTCGCTGATAGAGCCAGAGAAAGTAACCCGCGTTCAGAATTATTCCGAGAGCCGCCCAGGCCGCCCACAGCGGATTTGATTCAAACGCACCTCGCAATGCCAGAAACTCTGAAATGAAAACAGCTAGCAACGGCAAGCCAATCGCTGTCATAACCATTGCAAGAAATACAGCGGCATAACCCGGCATCACGTGCGAAAGGCCGCCGAACTCCGCGACATTCCTGGTATGTCGTCGTTCATAAATGATCCCGACAAGGAGGAATAACGCAGCTGAGTAGATGCCGTGATTGATCATTTGCATCACGCCACCATTGACGCCATTCGGATTTAACGCGAAGAGGCCAAGCATCACCATGCCCATCGACGACACGGACGAGTAGGCGACCAGTTTCTTTACGTCGCCGTCTTTCTTCACCACGAAGTACATCGCAGCCAGTGCGCCATACAGGATGCTGACAATCGCAAGAAAGACGATGACGCTGCGAACGCCGAATGAGCCGAAGAAATGCTGGTCTTTAGACGCGCCTGGGAACATCGGCAGGTTGAATCGATAGAAGCCGTAAGTTCCAAGCTTGAGCAGGATGCCAGCGAGAATTACCGACCCGGCCGTTGGTGCTTCGACGTGAGCATCAGGCAGCCAGGTATGGAACGGAAACATAGGCACTTTAATCGCGAACCCCAGTGCGAAGGCTGCGAACAGTAGAACCTGCATCGTGCCCATGTCCATCACTGAGCCAATCGATTGCATGTAAAGGATGTTGAAAGTGCCAGTCCCGTTCGCGTGCGCTGCTTGAATACTGCTGGCGACAAGATTTGCGGCTTCCTGGTTTCCAGCGAGCAAATTAACTGTTGCTTGCGTGATCTTTGCGGTGAGTACTGTGTCCTGCGTGAGGAAATACATCTTCAACACACCGAGCAACATCACCACCGAACCAACCAACGTGTAGAGGAAAAACTTGATTGCTGCGTAAAGTCGGTTTTCGCCACCCCAGATTCCAATGAGGAAATACATTGGCACCAGCGATACTTCAAAGAAGAGGTAGAACAAAAACAGATCCATCGACGAAAAGACGCCAATCACGGCAGCCTGCAATAACAGCAGCAGAACGTAGTATTCCTTCTCACGCTTTTGGATGTAGTTCCATGAAGACAGTGCAGCGATCACGCCGAGCAACGTAGTCAGCACGATCAGCAGCACCGCAACACCATCGGCTCCCATCTGATAGCGGGCGCCAATCACAGGTATCCACTCATGGTTTTCCAAAAACTGCATACCGCCTACAGTTCGGTTGTAGTTGAGCAACCAGAGCGATATTAAAAAGTCGAGCCCAAACCAGGCAGTTGCAAATCGCTTGATCAAGCTGGACTGATCCTTCTTCATCAAAGCAAGGATCACAATCGCGCCCAGCGCCGGAAGCCACGTGATGATGGACAGAATGTTGTTATTCATTTGGAGTATCTAGCACGGACAAGCGTATCGCGACTCATGTTTTTTGAATTTAGGGACAGTGACTATTCAGAACACTAGCCCAAACCAGTGCCTGATAGCACTGGCAGTATCCGAAGCAGCGCTGGCGATATCCGAACCAAAGAATGCCATGACGCCAATCATCAATCCCAACACCATTACAAGCGCGTAATTCTGCGCGAATCCAGTTTGAGCTGCGCGGAAGAGCGGCGACATCAACCTCGCAACGAAAGCCGCGATTGTGTTGACAAGACCATCGACAAAGTACTTGTCGATGCCTCCAACAATACGACTGAGCAGACGTGTCACCGCGGCCAATCCATTCACAATGCCATCAACAATTTTTGAATCAAAGGTGAAGACCACTCGTGCGGCGTCCATTGTTCTGCGCGTAATCGCCCAGCCGTAAAACTCGTCGACCCAGTATTTGTTGTAACTCGCGATGTACAATGGTCGGAGCCGCATGGCCCAGATGTCCGGCAGCCTTGTGTCTTTAAGATAGAAGAGCCAACCAAGGCCCATTCCAATACCAGCCGCTACGAGCGACATAACGATGAACAACCATTCGGTCGCGAGTGCGCCCATCCTGCTCTCAACCGCATGAGCGAGGTTGAATCCGACGTCACCATAAACACCTGTGGCGGCTTCGTGAGTTGCCTCAGTCTCAGCCGCATGCTCCGCCGCTGGTGACACTGCTGTAGTGTGTGCGGCTGATTCACTGCCGAACTCGTGCGTCGCTGGATTCCACACGATCGGATCGAGCCAACGAACAATATTCAAACGTCCGCCCGGATGCTCCGTCCCAGTCAAAGACCTGAAGGCCGGGCCGACACCGACAAATCCACCAATCGTTGCCAGCACTGCTAGAACTGCGAGTGGAATCCACATCGATCGAGGTGACTCATGTGGGATGTGAACGTGTGCACCATGAACATGCGAACCGTGATCTGTTGGTCCGACGTGTTCACCGGGTTCATGACGAGGCCTGTCACCTGCTGAAGCTATTGTTGCATCGTGTTGTGTTAAGCCTTTGTCGTAAGCGGAGGCATGAGCTTCATCGGCCTCACCACCGGCGGGTGCTTCTAAAAATCGTTCTTTACCGAAGAACGTCATCAACACAAGCCGAGTCATATAGAACGCCGTGCACGTTGCAGCGATCGTCCCAACCAGCCATATCAACCACCCGAGTGGGATGTATGTAGTCGACGCTGCCTTCCACAGAATTTCATCCTTCGACCAAAAACCGCTAAAGGGAATGATTCCGCAGATCGCCAACCATCCCGCCATGAACGTCCAGAACGTGTAGGGCATGTACTTCCGCAATCCGCCCATGCGTCGCATGTCCTGTTCGTGATGCATTCCGTGAATCACGCTTCCGGCGCCCAGGAACATCAGCGCTTTGAAGAAGGCGTGGGTCATCACGTGAAAGATACCAATCACGAAAGCTCCGACACCGCAGGCCATGAACATGAAACCGAGTTGAGAGACGGTTGAATAAGCAAGGACCTTCTTAATGTCGTTCTGAGTAATGCCGATCGTCGCTGCGAA
>Ga0163163_10001336_pt1 | contig 20793 bp, 12 predicted proteins | sample S65metaG_FD_119766 | JGI IMG/M metagenome (GOLD analysis project Ga0163163, IMG submission 119766) | Switchgrass rhizosphere microbial communities from Kellogg Biological Station, Michigan, USA - S6-5 metaG | ecosystem: Host-associated > Plants > Roots > Rhizosphere > Soil | place: USA...
CCAGAAATATTTGGTACTGACTGCGTAATAACCTGGTCCATAAACGCGATCATACATTGTTCGATAATAACCCCAGAAAGAATCGTGATAAATAAAATATGGGGAATAATAGACCCTGTCCGGCACATAATATCTTTCCTTTGCTTTATCGAGTAATACAATGGTAAGTACAGCATCTACTCCACTGTTGGTGAGTTTTTCAAGGGCCTGTTTCTCATTGAGGTCTTCGAACGCTTTGGGATCAAATTCATCACATGAACACATCGCGTTATAACCAAGCTCTCTGAGATCTCCTGCAATGTGTTCTTCCATTTTTTCCCGCAATGTCCGGTCGGAACCACTGATAAGGCCCAGTACCATGATCTTGTTGTATTGACGAGGCTCGACATCTTTTGGTTTCCATGAGCTGATTATTCTCGAGGATGGACCACAACCAGTAAAGCTCACAATAAGAATAAGCGCTGGAATTATATTTCTCATAAAGAAATTTTATCGTTATTATAGTTTTTCACTCATATAGTTATTAAAATCAAACTTCAATTTGGTGAATTCGTTCATGAAAGATTCAATTTTGTTGGAAAGCTTTTTTTGCAGCGCGATCAGGTTTCCATCGGTTTTCTCACCATCGGCGTATTGCTCGGCAGCTAGCAACTTATCCCACTTCTTAAGTTCCCAAAGAATCAAGCGGAGAGCTTGATCCTTTGCAATAAAATCATCTTGGTACGCCTCTATTCTCTCCAGGAAATCCGATGTCACCTGGATATTAGAGATTATTTCTCCCACGCGGTTTTTCAACGCAATATTTTCCTCCTTTATGAATTCCAAATCTCTCTTCCACGTCTCGCTCTGATGCTCCAGTTGTCTGATCTTTACTTCCGCCCTTGTCATAGAGAATGATTTCATTTTTTAATCGTAAAGATGCGGCAATGCAACTGGGAAATGAATAATGAAAGTCAGAGCGATAAATGATATTTGTCAGGATCTGACGCGAAACATTTTTTGGAAGAAGGTTGAGCTAGCCGATGTATTGCAAAAGTTATTGGTGACCCCCGATGAAAACCCCGGCAGAGCCAATTTTCAAATTGAAGGGCCACTGCGCCCGGCCCGATGCTGAATAAAAAATTCATAAATTTTGAGGAGAAGGAATACTAGGAAATTCTTTACGTGGCGATACGTCGCGGCCACGATTACCAAAACGACGAACCATATGCCAATGTCCTGATTGATCCCAGCAAAGTATGAATCGTAAAGATGCATAACTCAAGTTTTCTGGACAAAGCTATTCAGGGAGCGAAATTCGTCCAATGATAAAACTCAAGGTAATTATTGATCATCATCACAATTAAAAAAAAAATCCACGAATATCTTGGCAGGTATGGAAACGGTGAAATCGAAGCAACGGCTGTTAACAAGTAATAAAACGACAAGCATCTTTTCAAAAGGGCTATTCTAAACAATGTTGAAATGACAAGAAAGGAATAAGAGATTTGATCTTTTGAAAAGTATGATGATGAAGAAACAGGGCGGAATATGCCTCGACCGATGGAACAAATTAGTAAGATGAATATAAAATTTTCCAAATCATGCCGACAAGACAAGAAATTCTGGCCGGATTAACATGGCTTGCCAATGAATACGTCGGGATTGCCATAATCTGGCACATCTTAATCTTCATACTCATTGCCATGCTGATTGCGGGATGGAAACCAAAAAATAATCTGATGGTGTTAATGCTAACCAGCCTGCTGATGTCCGCAAGCTTATTCGCTTCCTTGCAAGGCAATTTTTTTACGGCAGTAGTTTTTGCCTTACTCGTGATCACGTCAATCTATGGCACGCTTAGGTCGGCCAATGAAATGATAAAAGGAAACAGGTCATGGCCCGATATTGTCGGCTTAATGTTAATACTATACGGGCTCTCTTATCCTGAATTTTTGAAGGCAAATTCTGTACTTGAGTATGGCTATGCCGCACCAACAGGGTTGATACCTTGCCCTACCTTGGCTGTTCTAACTGGCTTTACCCTTCTTTACCGGGGGTTTGGTTCGATCATATGGACGCTGATGATTGTAATTTCGGGCATGTTTTATGGCTTATTTGGAGCGCTTTATCTTAACGTCTACCTGGATTGGATGTTAGTGGCTGGAGCCTTCATCTTATTACTAAATACTTTCTCACTCTCAAAAAAAGTTCCCTCTTTTGATCATCGCTGATGACACATGCCTAAATGCTGATTTACGTGGAATGCCACTAATTAGCTATCGAAAGCTCCAAAACCCACGGTCACAAATCAGGGATTAGCCTGATGTCAATCATCTTTCGTGGTTTTCGTTTTCGATATTTTTAAAGAAAAACAAAAATGAAAAAGATTCTTGTTCCTACAGATTTTTCTGAACATTCGACAGCAGGTTTGCGATTTGCCATTCAATGGTCCACGGTTGAAAAAATTGAACTGGTTTTTATTCATGTCCTGCATATTTCGAAACTCCCTCAATGGACAGACGCTTATTTTCTCCAACATTCGGAAAACGAGAAAAAAAAGTATAAAAAGAGACTTGAAAAATTTGTGTCGGATGTTTATGAAAGAATGGGTAGAAAGCAAGAAAAATATTCGTGCGTTGTGATCGAGGGATTTAGCCCGGACGTTGCCATACTCAATTATTGCAGGCATCGCTCAGACATCGACTTTATTTGTATCGCTACCCGGGGGGCCGGTCGGCTGAAGAGATTGCTAGGGACAAATACCGGCAATATCATTACCAAATCTAACGTCCCGGTGATCGCTATTCCTGAAAATTACCAGGCCAAAGCGTTTGAACGGTTGATCTATGCCGCAGACTTCCATCATTACAAGCAGGAATTGGGTAAGGTTGTAAATTTTGCCCGACCTCTGAAAATGCCTGTTGAGGTAGTGCATTTTTCATGGCCAGACGAGGTCAGATTGGACAAAGAAATAATTGAAAGTGGGATTACCAAAGAATTCGGATACCCCGTAAAACTGCATATTGAGCAAAGCGATGCAGTTCATTCATTGGTTCAAAATCTCGAAAAACAAATTGAAGTATTGAAACCTTCCATGGCTATTATGTTCACCAACCAGAGTAGATCATTGTTCCAGAAAATCTTTTTATCAAGTAAAGCTGAGCAATTATCGTTTGACCTAAAAATCCCGTTGCTTGTTTTTAATAAGAATTGAAATTGGTCGCCTTTGTTAGCAGACATAAACCTTTACGGTTTGCTGGGAAAAGGAGCCGGCAAACTAAGCACAAGTCATATTTTGAGGTCTAAATAGAAAGCGATGTCAGAAATAAGTCTATGGCTCGATAACTATGATGATATTTATTCGGATTTTGATTCCCGCCATTTTTTGAAGCGCAGAATATCCGAGGACTTTTTACACGAACTACGATTGTCAAAAAAATACAAAAGAGAAAGGGTGACAGACCTGTTGTTGTTTATGCCTGCGGAGAATAGAAAAGAGAGCTCAGAGACAGTCATAATAAATGGTCTAAAGAATTTTTTTGGTAATCAACTGCGGATTAGCAGCGACAAGTACCGGGTCAAGCGAAATAATGGAATCACAGCGTTGGTTGCTGGTTTCATCACCATGGTGATAAATTCATACCTGGGCTTCTTTGGCTTGCATTCCTTACCCCTATTTACCATAAAAATTTTGTTGGAGCCGTGCGCATGGTTTTTACTTTGGCTGGGTTTTGATTTCTTATTTTATGATCTGAGAGAATTGAAAAGGGAAAAGGACCTATTCGGGGAGTTTTCAGAACTAAACATCCATTTTGAAACATCCTGAAGTGTGATTCTTATTGGAAAACTGCAACGACCGGTTCGCACTATCCTTTATTCGTTCATTAATGTTTAAAGCAGTTCAAACTTTTTTTCTTTGAAGATGTCTTCGGTTTTACAAAATTCCAATTCATTATTCTCCTGTCACTTCATCCTTTTGCTTACTCCATTGCTTTTAGGGCAACTCATCCATCTGCTCCAATTATTGGAGTGAATTTTCCAACAATGGATATTATAAGCGGGCAACCGGACTGGTAATAATATTTTCTTTGAACCTGCATTTAATTGGGTTTGGTTAATTCCTGATCAAATTCTTGTTACTAACTGATATTAATCATGACTGATCGTTTTTCGCCTTCCTACCTTGATGGCCTAAAATTTCGATATGGAAAATCTAGTTAAACAGGTTGCGAAACAGCACCAAAATGAAACGGTCAAAAAAATCCAGAAATATGTTTATTCTTTTGGCCAGGGAGATGGAAAAAATAAACAACTCCTTGGAGGTAAGGGTGCAAATCTCTGCGAGATGACACAGATTGGCTTGAATGTGCCGCCCGGATTTGTGATCTCCACTGAAGCCTGCATGAGTTATCTCTCGGGCAATAAACAATTACCCGGGGGTGTAATGCAACAAGTTTTGGAACATATGAAGGAAGTTGAAAGAGCGAGCGGTAAAAAATTCGGCAATGCTGCTGATCCATTACTGGTTTCAGTTCGTTCGGGGTCTGCATTGTCTATGCCAGGGATGATGGATACTATTTTGAATTTGGGACTGAATAAAGATACACTTCACGGACTTATCCAGCAAACAAAGAACGAACGATTCGGTTACGATGCATATCGACGTTTCATACAATTGTTTGGTAAAGTTGCCTTAGGTGTCCCGGATGAAATTTTTGACCGGATATTTGAAGACGTAAAACACAAAGCTGGTGTTAAGATTGATGTTGGCTTAAATGCGGCGAATCTGAAAGAAATCAGTGAAAGATTTCTCGATGCCGTGAAAGAATATACGCATAACCCTTTTCCTGAAAATGTTTATGAACAACTGGAGATTGCGATCAAGGCTGTATTTAATTCCTGGACGGGTAAGAGAGCGGTTGATTATCGTCGCGAGTTTAACATTACACCCGATTTGGCAAATGGTACTGCCGTGAATATTGTGGCAATGGTTTTTGGGAACATGGGTAATGATAGTGCAACAGGCGTTGGTTTTACGAGAGACCCCGGCACAGGTGAGAATGTAATGTTCGGTGAATACCTGGTAAATGCGCAAGGTGAAGATGTTGTTGCGGGCATTCGCACACCAAAACCTGTCCATCTGCTAGCTGAGGAAATGCCCGATCTGTATCGTCAATTGGAAAAGTTGCGTGATAAACTCGAAAGCCATTACAAAGAAGTGCAGGATTTTGAGTACACGATTGAAAAAGGAACTCTTTTTTGTCTTCAAACACGCAATGGCAAGATGAACGCCACCGCAATCGTTCGCACTTCGGTTGAGATGGTGGAAGAAGGTTTGCTCACGAAAGAGCAAGCACTGTTACGCATCCAACCTGCAATGATCGAACAATTATTGCACCCACGTCTTGACGGCAAAAATAAAGAGGAACCGTTGGCGCAAGGCCTTCCGGCTTCCCCGGGCGCCGCTTCCGGTCAATGTGTTTTTGACGCAGATCGCGCTGAAATCCTTGGTCGTTCAGGGGCGAAGGTGATATTGGTTCGCGAGGAAACAAAACCAGAAGATATACATGGCTTCTTTGCTTCGCAGGGAATCTTAACAAGTCGCGGCGGCAAGACTTCACATGCTGCTGTCGTGGCGCGAGGAATGGGAAAACCTTGTGTGGCCGGCGCGGAAGGAATTAAAGTTGATGTGAAATTGAGACAAGCCACTATTGGTGACAAAATTTTGTATGAGGGTGATAATATCACCATTGATGGAGGGACGGGATTTGTTTATAAAGGTGTGATTCCAACTGTAGACCCTGAATTCAGTGACGAATTAAAGACGTTGTTGTCGTGGGCTGATGAAGCAGCGAAGTTAAAAGTAATGGCAAATGCTGACACTCCTGAATCTGCAGCAAAAGCGTTGGAATTTGGTGCAGTGGGAATTGGTCTTTGCCGCACCGAACGAATGTTCAATGCGAGTGATCGTTTACCGATTGTAGTCGAAATGATCATCGCCGATACTGTACATGAAAGAGAGCAGGCCTTGCAGCAATTGCTGCCGATACAAAAGAAGGATTTCAAGGAGATACTTATTACAATGGCCCCTCATCCGGTAACGATCCGTCTGCTTGATCCTCCCATTCATGAATTTCTGCCGGCAGAAGAAGAATTGAAAGAAGAATTGCAACATCTCCATCATCTAAAAGAAACAGCAAGTGGGGTTAGCAGTCTTATAAGCAGTTTACGTCTGCTCCATGCCGACACCCTGGAGATAAAAAATACAATGCCTTTTAATGGAAAGGGTGTGGAATTAATTGAAATGGCAATCAATAAAAAAGAAAATATTTTGAAAAAGGCGCATGAATTGCACGAGGTGAACCCCATGCTGGGCCATCGTGGGGTAAGGTTAGGCCTTACTTATCCCGAGATTTATAAGATGCAGATACAAGCGATACTCGAAGCCGCAGCAGAATGCCAAAATGAAGGAATCAACGTGAATCCTGAAATTATGGTACCACAGGTCTGCACAGCAGAAGAACTGAAGAAAGTGAAAATGTATGTGGACGAAATAACTCAAAAAATCGAAGCTTCATACGGTATAAAACTTTCTTTCAAATTTGGAACAATGATAGAAGTGGTTCGCGCATGTATGGAAGCAGGGGAATTGGCAAAAGAGGCAGATTTCTTTTCATTCGGAACGAATGATCTTACCCAGGCCACTTTCTCTTTCTCACGGGAAGATGCAGAGAATAAATTTCTTCCTTTTTACGGCGAGAAGAACATCTTGCACGATAATCCATTTGAAATCCTCGATAAAAATGGTGTTGGCAAATTGATGAAAATGGCGATTGAGTGGGGACGGGAATCCAGACGGAATTTGAAGATCGGCATCTGCGGTGAGCACGGGGGCCAGCCTGACTCGATAAAGTTTTGTCACGAATTAGGATTAAACTATGTTTCCTGCTCAGGACCGAGAGTTCCTGTAGCAAGGTTAGCTGCAGCTCATGCAAATCTTGGCGATGCGAAGAATACTGCGTTGTAGTCTTTTAGCATTGTGCAAAAGCTTTGGCAAAATATGTACGGTGTCCTTTCTGGTGTTATATTGACAATGCTCACTCCGTCATATGAACTGCGTCATTTCTTTTGCTCTTTAAATTGATGAATTTTACCTGTTAAAAAAAACCATGAAAAAAATACTTCTTCCCTGGGACGCCGATAATTTTCCGAAAGGGGCTTTTCAATTTATAAAATTGTTACGCATTCACGAGCCGGTATCTGTTAAGGGCATTTTTTTTAGTTCAACAGATAGGGAGCTATTAACCTCCGGAGTCCTTGTTCCGTCGAGAGACTCATTTGTCAAAACTGGGAAAGCGGAAAAACAAACAGCGGAGCAAAGCAAATCCAAATTTATACAACACTGTGACATGAACAGGATCAGCCACCATATTCATGAGACCAGGGAGAAGTGGGATAAGGATTTATTCATTAAAGAGAGCCGGTTTGCCGATCTCATCGTGGTGGGGCAAGAATTCTTTGATTCGAATGCGTTTGATGAACAGGAACCCAGTCTCCTGATGCAGGAAGCTTTACACACCAGCGAATGTCCCGTGGTCGTTGTTCCCGATTCATTTAGATCTGTGGATCGAATAGCAATTGCCTATGACGGTAAAAAAACAAGCATGTTTGCCTTAAAGCAGTTTAGTTACCTGTTTCCACAATTTACCGATCTGCCGGCTGAAATTATATACATAAAGAATGAAGACTCGGATGCTATCCCTGATCGCGATTTGTTGCAGGAGTATGCAAACTGGCATTTTGATTCCCTGACCGCTTTTAAGTTGCACTTTGATCTAAAAAAATATTTTGCGGCGTGGCTTGAGCATAAAAAAAATGTCATATGGGTAACGGGATCCTATGCCAGGTCAGCTGCCTCCAATTTAAAAAATAGCAGTTTTGCAGACCAGATCATTCGGGATCATTCGAATGTTCTATTTATTGCACACGGTTGATAACCGACAATAAGATTGCAATTGGTCCTCGATCTAATAAATCCGCCAAAAGGCTGAGCGCTCAAAATTCAACGGGCAATGAACGCAATTTTTGTGACCATCATCCTCTTTTTTGCGTCATGATCCTCTTCTTTTTTCCAACTGAACTAATGGAATAAATCAATCTTCGTAATGAGGAGAATCAGTTTCTGCGAAACCCCGGGGTTGTAACTTGAGAACTGTAATCAAGATAAACTATTATGAAACCCGAAATCGCTCCACAGACATCTCCGGATGTTGTTGAAAAAGCCGGCACAGAAAAAAGTATCATCGACGGAAACCAGGCCGCAGTCCATATTGCATACAAAACGAGCGAGGTTTGTGCTATCTATCCCATTACTCCCTCTTCCGCCATGGGAGAGTGGGCAGACGACTGGAGCAGTGATGGCAAACGAAATATTTTTGGGCAAATTCCAAAAATTATTGAAATGCAAAGTGAAGCCGGTGCTGCAGGTGCTATTCATGGGGCATTACAGGGCGGTGCATTGGCATCTACTTTTACATGTTCGCAGGGGTTACTGTTAATGATTCCGAACATGTATAAAATCGCCGGCGAATTAACCCCAACAGTATTTCACATAGCCGCCCGTGCATTGGCGACCCATGCTTTGTCCATTTTTGGTGATCATAGCGATGTTATGGCCGTGCGTTCAACAGGTTTCGCAATGTTGTTTGGCAATAGTCCCCAGGAAGCACACGATATGGCATTGATAGCGACAGCGGCCTCTCTAAAATCGCTCATTCCGTTCTTAAATATTTTTGACGGTTTTCGTACATCCCACGAATTAAATGAAGTGGAAATAATTGCGGATAAGATTATCAGGCAAATGATCGATGAAGAAGATGTGATGCGCCATCGTCAGCGCGCATTAAATCCAGCAAACCCCTTTATTCGCGGGACTGCCCAGAATCCAGATGTGTATTTCCAGAGCCGTGAGGCGTGTTCGGGATACCACAAAAATGTTCCGGCTATTGTCGAAGCAACCATGCAAAAATTTGAAGCGCTTACGGGTCGTTCTTACAAACTCTTTGATTATTACGGGGACCCTGCAGCAGAAGATGTAATTGTTATTATGGGTTCCGGTTCTGGTACAGTTCAGGAAACGGTAGATTACCTGAATAATCATGGCGAGAAAACGGGTTGTGTGCATATCCATTTATATCGTCCTTTTTCAGTTCAGCATTTTATTCAGGCGCTCCCGGAAACCGTGAAGCGCATAGCTGTCCTTGATCGCTGTAAAGAAACTGGCGCTATTGGGGAACCCTTATATATGGATGTGATCAATGCGCTTCATGCAGGATGGAACCAGATAATGCCAAGAGTAATTGGCGGCCGTTATGGTTTGGCATCAAAAGAATTTAATCCCGGGATGGCCCTCGCAGTGTTTAATGAATTAAAGAAAGTAAATCCAAAAAATAGTTTCACAGTTGGGATTGAAGATGACATCACGAATACAAGCCTCGAATACGATAAAAATTTTTCGCTCGAAGACCAACACCTGTTCCGCGGTCTTTTTTTCGGATTGGGGGCCGATGGCACCGTAGGTGCAAATAAGAACACTATTAAGATCATTGGTGACGTAACGGGTAACTATGTCCAGGGTTATTTTGTGTATGATTCAAAAAAATCAGGTTCATTAACCGTCTCTCATTTACGCTTCAGCGAACGACCCATTCGTTCTGCTTACCTTATTAATTCGGCAAATTTTGTCGCCTGTCACCATTTCCATTACCTGGAGAAATATAATATTTTAAACCATGCTCAACCTCGCGGCACATTTTTATTGAATGCGCCTTATGCCCCTGAGGAAGTGTGGGAGCATCTCCCAAAAAAAATTCAGGAAGAAATTATTCGCAAGAAACTCAAGCTCTATGTTATCAATGCCTCGAAAGTCGCAAGAGAAACAGGAATGGGTTCGCGCATCAACTCTATTTTACAAACATGTTTTTTTGCAATTTCTAATGTAATACCAAGAGCAGAAGCGATCACGTATATAAAAGATGCAATTCGGAAAACCTACGGAAAAAAAGGTGAAGCCGTGGTAGAAAAGAATTTTGAGGCCGTGGATAAAACACTCGAAAATTTATCATTGATCGATTATTCTGGTTTGAAGCTTGGTGAAAAGGAAATTGAAGCCTCCGTCAACGGTAAGGCACCGGATTTTGTACAGCGAGTGCTGGGAAAAATCATTGCTGGCGAGGGAGATGAATTACCTGTAAGCGCTTTTCCTGCGGATGGCACCTACCCTTCCGCGACCGCACAATATGAAAAAAGGAACATAGCGGAACAGGTCCCTGTATGGGATCCTTCTTTGTGCTCACAATGTGGCAAGTGCTTTTTTGTTTGTCCACATGCAGCGATCCGCCCTAAAGTTTACAGTAACTCTTTATTAAAGGACGCTCCCGATTTCTTTAAACATACAACGCCGGTCGGTAAAGAATTTTTCAAGGATCAGGAATCATACACTTTGCAGGTGGCCGTTGAGGATTGCACCGGCTGCGGGCTTTGTGTGAACGTTTGCCCTGTTGTAAGCAAAACACAACCTGATCACAAGGCGATCAACATGCAGGAGATATTGCCTTTGAAAGATATAGAAAAGCAAAACTGGGAGTTCTTTCTTTCATTACCTGATATTGATCGCGCAAGAGTAAATCGCAACACCGTAAAAGGATCACAGTTATTTGAACCACTATTCGAATTTTCCGGAGCGTGCAGCGGATGTGGTGAAACGCCTTACCTAAAATTACTCACGCAATTGTTTGGTGACAGAATGATTGTTGCCAATGCAACGGGCTGCTCTTCCATTTTTGGAGGTAATTTGCCAACGACCCCCTGGGCTAAGAATCAAGAAGGATTTGGACCGGCATGGGCAAACTCATTATTTGAGGATAATGCGGAATTTGGTTTGGGCCTCAAGCTGGCAACGGATATGAAACGAAACTATGCTATTTCGTTATTACAATCATTAAGCGAAGATGTAGATGGCAGACTTGCTGAAGCAATCTTGTTAAACACCGAAGGAGGCGAAGCGGACGTAATTCAACAGCGGAGAAATATTCTTGAATTAAAACGAAAATTGAAACAAATTGATAAACCTGAAGCTGCATTGTTATTACAGGTCGCTGACTTCCTGGAACACAAATCTGTTTGGATCGTAGGCGGTGATGGTTGGGCCTATGATATTGGCTTTGGAGGATTGGATCATATATTATCAACAGGAGAGAATGTGAACATACTCGTGCTTGACACAGAGGTTTACTCGAACACAGGCGGGCAAAAATCTAAATCATCCCCCATTGGAGCGAGTGCAAAATTCTCAATTAAAGGGAAAACAACCGAAAAAAAGGACCTGGCCATGCAAGCAATTGCGCATGGCAATGCCTTCGTAGCGGAAATTGCAATGGGTGCAAATGACGTGCATGCACTTAAGACGATTCTCGAGGCTGAAGCTTATCCGGGCCCTTCGATCATCATCGCATACAGTCATTGCATTGCTCATGGCTATGAAATGTGTGATGGTCTCAACCAACAAAACCAGGCGGTTAAGTCCGGCTACTGGCCGCTGTTCCGCTACAATCCTTTAAAAGAAAAAGGTCAGCGCTTTGTTGTTGACAGCAAAGAACCCTCTGTTCCTCTCGAAGATTTCCTTTATCATGAAAATCGATTTGCCACAATCAAAAATAATTTCCCTGAAACAGCATTAGAATTTTTAGCAAGGGCAAAGGATGGCGTTCAGAAGCGTTGGGAAAAAGTCGAGGTATTGAAGGGTCTGTAATCTAACTTTGAACATGCCCAATCATCACCCTCTGTTGATGCGGCTGAGTTGAATAAAGGAATAATCGAAATGATGAAAGTAACAGGTTGGCGCACTAAAGAAATTGGGGGGAAAGCAATTATCAAAAATATACTACGGATTTCATGCTTAACTATTGTGCCGCTACCATTACCAAGTTGTAAAAGGGTTTTCTGCAATGGCTGAAACGACAATCGAAATAGGAAATTTGTCAGGGTTGCTGCCACAAGATATTCCACTATTGCAAAGGCAATATGGCAAAAATCGTGTACATCTGGGCGCGGGTCATAGAATGTTACGCATTTTGATAGATATAATCAGAGAACCCATGTTCATTCTGCTTGTGATAGCCTGTTCTCTGTATTTTATCCTTGGCGAAATAGGTGAAGGTGTATTGATGGCGATCGCTATAGTCATTGTAACGGCTATTTCTCTTTACCAGGAAGCAAAAAGTTCAAGGGCACTCGAAGCATTAAAGCAATTGACGGAACCGTTGGTGATGGTAATACGAAACGGACAGCAACAAGTGATAAGTGATGAAGACCTTTTGCCTGGCGATATTATGTTGCTTGAAGAAGGAATGAAAATACCTGCTGATGCTGTCATCATTCAGTCAAATGACCTAAGTATTAATGAATCAGTGATAACCGGAGAATCGCTTCCTGTAGAAAAAACGGAAGATCAAAATTTATTATACCAGGGCACTACGATAAATAGCGGCAAGTGTATCGCAAAAGTCACTGCTATCGGAAACAACACGGTTCTTGGAAAAATAGGAAAACAGATCAGTGAGTACCATCCACCAAAAACACTGCTGCAGTTGCAGATAAATAAATTCGTGAGACGGCTAGCCTTATTCGGGCTGGCTGGTTTCTTTGTTATTTTTATTATTAACTATCTCCATTATCGCCAGTTTGCCACCAGTCTGTTGTTTGCCCTCACCTTAGCGATGTCGGCAGTACCCGAAGAAATTCCTGTTGCCTTTTCATCATTTATGGCGCTGGGGGCCTATAAGCTTAGTAAACTTGGAATTATTTCCCGGCAGCCACAGATCATCGAAAATCTGGGAGCTATAAATGTTTTATGCCTTGATAAGACCGGCACAATTACAGAGAATAAAATGCAGGTGAAAACAATTTATGATTTCAGGACGAACGCGATTGTTGATATAGATAATAATAAGATGCAGCAAAGTGTATTATACTATGCGATGTTGGCAAGCGAATCCGATCCTTTTGATCCAATGGAAAAGGCAATATGGGATGCTTATAACGCGAGTGATCACAAAAGTTATAAAAGAACAAACATGATCCACGAATATCCTTTGGAAGGAAGACCACCCATGATGACGCACGTTTATGATATAGACGGCAAAACTATTGTTGCTGCCAAAGGAGGAGCAGAAAGAATTATTGCAGTTTGCAAACTTGATGAACCTGACCGCAAAAAAATCTCCCGACATATCGATGAATTGGCAAAGGATGGATACCGGGTGTTGGGTGTGGCAAGCGCGGCATATGAAAGTTCCCAATTTCCCGGTTCACAAAATGATTTTAACTGGCATTTTGAAGGGTTGCTGGCACTGTATGACCCTCCAAGGAAAAACATTCCTGCTGCCTTGAGAGTGATACAGGACGCAAAGATCAATGTAAAAATAGTTACGGGTGATTATCCCGAAACCGCTGTGAACGTTGCCCAAAAGGTAGGCATCATAAAACCGTCGCATTATTATACCGGGGAGGAGGTAATGGCAATGTCGGATGACCAATTGAGAATGGCCGGGCAGGAAACGAATGTCTTTGCAAGGATGTTTCCCGATGTCAAATTAAGATTAATAAACGCCCTGCAGGCCGATGGTAAAATAGTTGCCATGACCGGTGATGGTGTCAATGATGGACCAGCGTTGAAGGCGGCGAGCATTGGCATTGCAATGGGCAGGAAGGGAACTGAAATAGCAAGACAAGCCTCTGACCTTATACTTACCGATGACAACCTCGAAAAAATCGTAACGTCAGTAAGAGAGGGAAGAAGAATATACGGCAACTTTTTAAAAGCGATCCGCTATATTATCTCTATTCATATTCCAATCATTCTGACGGCATCATTACCTGTAGCTTTTGGCTGGGCATATCCTAACATTTTTACTCCCATCCATGTTATTTTTTTAGAGCTGATCATGGGACCAACCTGTTCTATCTTTTTTGAGAAAGAGCCGGCAGAACGGGACAACATGCTTTTGGGGCCTCGTCAAAAATCAGGTCTGTTCACGACCGAAGAGTTACTAATAAGCATTGTCCAGGGGGTCATTATCACAACCGGCGTTTTGAGCCTCTATTATTATTTTATGAACAAGGGGTATGGCATTGAAGAAGTGAGGACCATCGTATTTACTACTCTCATCCTCAGCAATGTTTTTCTAACATTTACAAGTCGTTCTTTTACCAAAACCATCTATTATACCAGCCGCTACAAAAATGGTCTTGCCCTAGCTATCATTATTGTTTCCACGGTGTTTCTTTTTCTATTGCATTTCGTTCCTGCCGTTCGCAATCTTTTTCAGCTTACGTCAATCGCGCAGGTTGATTTTTGGTTTTGCCTCGTAGTAGCTTTTGCAGCTACAATGTGGTTCGAGATATATAAAATGGATCTGTGGCGGTAAATAATCGTAGCGACTGAATTTTTTTCGGCAATGCTACACCCCAATTTGTTTTCTTATTCTGCTGGCCAGTTTAATACACAACTATTGTTCGGAAATGGGCCGTATGGAAGTTCGGTTTATGAACGCGGACGAAGAATCTTCCCTCTTTGCACCGGTACTGCTACTTCAATTTTAAAAATATCCTCTAGCTCATTTACATTTACAGAAGGCTCTGCTGTTCTTCCATTCTTTCTCTTTCCTCCTCAACGTATCCGGGTTTCAACCAGGGGTATATATTAACCCGGGTAAACAATATAATTTTCTGTATATCGCTGAAAGTTTATCATAGACAGCCCTTAAACAATCAAGAAAAGGACCTAGCTGATCTTTTTCAATGCCTTCATTTTGTCAAGGTAATACAAAACTTCGTCGTCGGTGACCTGTTCAAAATTTTCGTAGAAAGCACCTACACCGGCAAAATACTCAGGGACTAAAAGACAAATAATTTCATCAACTACATTAGATATTTTTTGATAGGCACTTGAGGAAGCTACAGGCACGGCGACAATTATTTTATCCGGCCCGCCCTGCCGCAACATGTTTATCGTACTCATCAACGTATTGCCAGTCGCATGCCGTCATCAATAACAATAACCGTTTTGTTTTTGATACTCACAGGTTCTTTATCACCCATAAATTTCTTATACATCTCCCTTAGCCTAAGACGTATTTTTTCTGTTTCCCGGTCGATATAAGTCTGCGACACACCTTCATGTGGTGTGATTAACCGGTCAGTGAGGCTTACTGAACCAATAGCATATTCCCCGTTTAGAGGATGACCTATTTTTTTTGTCAGTAACAGATCCAACGGCCAATCTAGTTTTTTTGCTACCATATAAGCAATGGGAACGCCGCCTCGCGGCACTGCAAGAACAACACCGGGGTCATTTTTGTATTTTTTCAGTTCTGCGGCAAGTAACTCTCCTGCATGTATTCGATCAAAAAACATAATTGACTGATTTTTGTACAGAAATCTATTTTGCAATCGCTGTTGGTTGCAAGTATTTTTGAAACCACTTCATAGCTTTTTCACAAACCTGCTCCATGGCACCGTGTTCTTCAAATAAATGTGTGGCGCCGGCTATGACTTCGAGTTTTTTTTCGCCTTCCAGGAATATATACGCCTGCTGATTCAGTTTTAATACTTCATAGTCCAGTCCGCCGACTATTAAAAGAACAGGGGATTCAATTTTTGATAATGACTCCGCAGCCAGGTCCGGTCTGCCGCCTCTTGAAACCACAGCGTCGATCTGTGGTAAGAAGGCTGCTGCTTTCAATGCTGCTGAAGCACCCGTACTTGCCCCAAAATATCCAATATGAGTATCTTTTGCGACCGGCATTTGTTGTAGCCATTCGGTTGCGCTGACCAATCTTTTTGTAAGCAGATCGATGTCAAAACGCATCGAATAGTTTTTATCTTCCTCTCCTGTCAGGAGATCGAATAACAAGGTTCCAAACCCATTTGCTTGTAAATAATGGGCCACCATTTGATTTCGTGGGCTCATCCTGCTGCTCCCGCTTCCGTGCGCGAAGATCACGACGCCTTTCGCATTGGTCGGGATGGTGAGTTTACCTTGTAGTTCTGTTTTCCTGGCAGGGATGATTACTTCCTTATTGAAACTATAATCCATTATCTAACTTTCCGCTAATTTATTATTCCAATAGCTATTTAATCGCTGATTACAATCAACATAGATGATGATATCTCTCACGGGATCAAAAATGAAAGTTGTGTTTATTTGGTAAACTGATGTTATGCCACGCTATTTTACAAAGGAGGCTGCTTTTTCCGAGGCTGAGGCCCTCAATGAAATCAACAGGCAGGCACGTCCATTGACAGGAATAAAAGATCTCGACCCTCTTCTGAAAAGGATTGGCAATGCGAAGATCGTAATGTTAGGTGAGGCATCACATGGCACCCATGAATATTATGTGTGGAGAAGCTATATTACCAAAAGACTGATCGAAGAAAAAGGGTTCAATTTTCTAGGCGTTGAGGGCGACTGGCCAGATTGTTACCTGGTAAATCGCTATGTAAGGAATTATGTTGACAGTGGAAAGGGAGCGTACAAAGTATTACAGGCATTTAAGAGATGGCCAACATGGATGTGGGCCAATTGGGAGATAATAGCATTCGCAGACTGGCTGGAAAAACATAATCGGCCATTGCCTGCAAATAAGAAAATAGGCTTTTATGGACTGGACGTATATAGCTTATGGGAAAGTATGGAAAGCATTATGCGATACCTTGAAAAAACCGATCCGCAGGCTTTGAAAGTTGCCAAAGAAGCCTTTAGTTGTTTTGAGCCTTTCCGGGCTGATGAAGGCCAGTCTTATGCAAGGGCTGCTCAGTTTGTGCCGGAATTGTGTCAAAACGAGGTACTGGATTTATTAAAAGAGATTCGGACAAAAATGCCCACTTATAATACCGATCATGAAAATGTTTTCAGTGCAGAACAAAATGCATTAATTGCGGTTAACGCTGAAAAATATTATCGCGCCATGATCCGGGGCGGACCGCACTCATGGAATGTGCGTGACCGGCACATGTTCGAAACACTGGATAGATTATTAAAATTTCATGGTGAAAAAAGCAAGGCAATTATCTGGGAACATAATACGCACGTAGGCGACGCAAGAGCAACTGACATGACGATCGAAGGAATGTTCAATATTGGAGAACTGACGAGATTAAAATATTCTCCTGAGGATGTAGTGCTGGTTGGTTTTGGTTCTTATAAAGGAACCGTTACAGCCGGTCACAGCTGGGGTGCACCCGTGCAGACAATGACGATGCCCGAGGCCAGGAAAAATAGCTGGGAGTATTTATTGCATAAGGCGGGAATGAATAATAAACTTTTATTGATGCAGGATTTTTCAAGTGACCTTTTTATGGAAAACCATTTTGATCACAGGGCCGTAGGTGTGGTATACAATCCGCAATATGAACAATATGGAAATTATGTTCCCAGTATTCTGCCGCTACGCTACGATGCTTTTATATACATAGATGAAACAACTGCCTTGCATCCTTTGCATATAAAACCTGACGGGCACCAGATGCCTGAAACATATCCTTTTGGAGTGTAAAAGCAACTAACCAATCAGCGAGAGATTTTGTCAAATTTTTGTAGCGCAGAAGTACAGTGAATTATTGTGCAGTCCAGCCTCCATCAACTGGAATTGCATCTCCCGTTACAAACGAAGAAGCATCTGAACATAACCAGATTACAGTTTCAGCAACCTCTTCTGCCTGTCCCAATCTTCCCACGGGCTCCATGCTTTCAAATTGTTTCTCCACTTCTTTACTTTTTCCCGTGAACCTGTCAATCATTGGGGTTTTTATTACGCCCGGGCAAACGACATTCACACGAATCTTTGATTTGGCATATTCAAGCGCTGCGTTTTTCGTGAGACCAATTACGCCGTGTTTAGACGCTACGTAAGCGGGGATATTTGGAAAGCCCACTAAGCCGGCTATGGATGCATTGTTAACAACGGCTCCCCCACCATTCTTTAGCATTTGCATGATCTCATATTTCAGACAAAGCCACACACCTTTAAGATTAACGTCAATGGTCTTATCCCAGTTTTCCTCGCTGCACTCGTGTGTTGGCGCAGACAGACCTTCAACCCCCGCATTGTTAAAGGCAAAGTCTAACCTGCCAAATTGTGATACCGCTTTGTCCACCATATTTTTTACGTCTGCATCTTTGGATACATCACATTTTACAAAAATGGCTTCGCCGCCGTTTGAGTGAATGGCAGAAAGAGTTTCTTCATCCTCCATCCAATCGGCGATCACCACTTTCGCACCTCTGTTGGCAAAAGCAATTGCCGCCGCTCTTCCGATACCAAAACTTCCTCCCGTGACAATGGCCACTTTATTTTGAAATATTCGTTCCATATTTTTTTATTGAAGATTGATAAATGCTTTTTTCTTTTTTTCAACATCTGTTCCGCCCGCTGTTATATTTTCAATTCCTTTTAATAAGGCATCAGCATTAAAAGAAATGCTGTCAATTCCATTTTCAACGAGGAATTGCGCGAATTCAGGAAAATCGCTGGGGGCCTGACCACACAATCCTATTTTTATGCGTAAGTCCTTCGCCTTACTGATCATCGTTGCGATCATCATCCGCGCTGCGGCATTTTTTTCATCAAAAAGATCTGCGACCAAAGATGAATCTCTATCGATACCCAGTGTCAGTTGTGTGAGATCATTTGAGCCGATCGAAAAACCATCGAACAACTTCGCAAATTCACCCGCAAGCAATACATTGCTTGGTATTTCAGCCATCACGTAAATTTCAAGGGCAGGATCAATCGTTCTGTCCAGGCCAAATTCCTTCATTGTTTTGATTACTTTTTCTCCTTCTTCTGGGGTGCGGCAAAAAGGGATCATTACTTTCACATTCGTTAAACCCATTTCATATCGAACCTGCCTGATGGCTTCGCACTCGAGCCTGAAGCCGGGTTTATACAAAGGGCTATAATATCTTGATGCGCCGCGAAATCCTAACATCGGATTCTCCTCTACTGGTTCAAACTCCTTTCCTCCCACAAGGTTAGCGTATTCGTTAGATTTAAAATCACTCATTCGAACGATGACATCCTTTGGAAAAAATGCTGCGGCGATTGTTGCAATTCCCTGTGCAAGCTTGTCAATAAAGAATCTCTCCTTATTTGGATAATGGTGTGTCAGCTCTTCGATTTCCCTTTTGGTATTTTCATCCTTTAGTTCATCAAATTTGACCAGGGCCATAGGATGCGCCTTGATAAAATGAGTAATGATAAATTCGATCCTCATCAGACCCACGCCGTCGTTTGGGTAAAACGATAATTGAAATGCCTTGTCCGGATCAGCCACAATAAGCATCACTTCTGTAGAAGCAGGTTTTGTTATTTTTGAAAAATCCTGCTCAACTTTTTTATAAGAAAGCCTCCCTTCATAGATATAGCCCGTTTTTCCTTCACAGCAGGAGACGGTGATCAGGTCACCGTCTTTTATTTTATCAGTGGCATTACCGGTCCCGACAACAGCAGGCACACCCAGTTCCCTTGCAACAATGGATGCGTGACTCGTTCTGCCTCCTTTATTGGTTACGATAGCCCCTGCTTTTTTTAAAATAGGATCCCAATCTGGTGAAGTCACATTCGTAACGACGATCTCTCGCTGGTTTAGTTTGTCAGCATCCTTGGGTGATTGCAATAACCTGGCAATGCCAATTGCTATTTTTGTTCCAATGGCCTCCCCTTCTGTAAGTGGTTCCTTTTTCTCTTTCAATTCATATTCTATCTGATGATAAAGATTTTTTCCCGAATGAACGGTCTCGGGCCTGGCTTGCACAATGAACATTTCACCTGTAATGCCATCCTTTGCCCATTCAATATCCATTGGCTTTTGATAGTGCTCCTCTATGATCAGGCACCATTTTGCCAGCCTCAGGACCTCTTCATCAGTTAAAACAAATTGCTCCTGTTTTACTTTTGGAGTATCGATATTTAAAGTTTCATTTACCTTGTCTTCCGCCGGAGCATAGATCATTGTTTTTAACTTATCTCCTAATTTTTTTTGAATGATGGCCTGTTTATGTACACGCAATGTTGGTTTGAAAACAAAAAACTCGTCAGGTGTCACACTTCCCTGCACAATATTTTCTCCTAAACCCCAGACACCACTTAAATGGATAATATCAGGGAAACCTGATTCCGGTTCCAACGTAAAACCAATACCCGCGCAGGCTTTATCGCTTCTTACCATTTTTTGAACACCTACAGATAACGAAACCCGTTCATGAGCAAAACCATTGTCTTCCCTGTATTTGATGGCGCGGTCTGTATAGAGCGAAGCAAAACATTTATGTACCGCATTCAATAATTCTTGTTCGCCCCTTATATTCAGGTAAGATTCATGCTGTCCTGCAAAACTTGCTTCGGGCAAATCTTCAGCTGTCGCACTGCTTCGTACTGCCACCTCGAAATAATTCTCTCCACATAGATTTTTATAACTCTTAAGAATGGCTCCTTCAATATCCCTCGGCATTTCAGCAGCCATGATCAATTTCCTGGCTTCAGCACCAATTTCTTTAAGATTGTTAAAGCTGGTCTTATCCAGTTTGTTCATTAATTCATACAACCGGGAATGAAGATTATTACGGTAAAGAAATTTTTCAAAAGCGAATGCTGTGGTTGCAAAACCATCCGGTACGGACACTCCCTTTGATGAAAGGTGATTGAACATCTCACCGAGAGATGAATTTTTTCCCCCTACACGCTGTACGTC
>Ga0163163_10001339_pt1 | contig 20779 bp, 23 predicted proteins | sample S65metaG_FD_119766 | JGI IMG/M metagenome (GOLD analysis project Ga0163163, IMG submission 119766) | Switchgrass rhizosphere microbial communities from Kellogg Biological Station, Michigan, USA - S6-5 metaG | ecosystem: Host-associated > Plants > Roots > Rhizosphere > Soil | place: USA...
GCCAACAATGTTGTGGATGTGCTTGGCCGCTTTCTGAACATGGGTGTGGATCCGTATAACTTCGTGTCCGCCTTGAACTGCATTCTTGCCCAGAGACTGGTTCGTATGATCTGTCCAAGCTGCCGCAAGCCCATTCGTCACACACGGGAGTATTTGAAAGAATCCGGCCTCGATCCGGACAAATATGAGAACTATGATTTTTTCCAGGGCGAAGGTTGTCTGGAATGCAATGGCACAGGTTTTCGCGGTCGAACAGCCATTCACGAATTGCTGGATCTTTCCGACAGCATTCGCGACATGCTCATTGCCCGCCGGCCAACGTCGGAGATAAAACGCGCCGCACGGGAAGAAGGCATGAGTTCCCTTCGCCAATCGGCCATGAACAAGGTGTTCGCGGGCGAAACGACTTTGAAGGAAATCAACAAGGCGACATTCATTGACTAAGAACGTTCTTGAGCCGTTAACCCAGCTGTTTCGTCCTCAGCTTCCTCTGTGGGCATGCGAATTCACCTCGCGGCACTTGATCGTGGCCGGCGTGAACTCCTCGCGCAAGAAGATTGCGGCGAAAGGAATCTCCACTCTTTCCGAGCATGCCGTCATCGGCTCGCTTATGGAGAAGAACATTGTTGATCACGGCAGCGTCCTGGAATTCCTGAGGGAATTGATGGGAGAAACGGGATTCAAGGGGCATGAAATCGGTGTTGTCATTCCGGATGATTCCGTGCGGATTTCGTTCATCACGACGGAAACTCTTCCCGGAAGCGAAGACGAACGCACGGCATTCATCCGCTGGAAACTGAAAAAGACCGTTCCATTCGAAATCGACACAGCCCAGATTGCATACAACATCGTTGGGACGCGGTTTAATGGCGAAGACAGGGGGACGGACCTCCTGGTGACCTTGTCGCCAAGATCGGTAATCGAAGAGTATGAACTTATAATGGAAGAGCTTGGATATGAAGCTGGATTTGTAATTCCTTCAAGTCTCGCCGCTCTCAACTTATTTGCGGTTCCCGATGGCGATGTCCTTTTCCTGAAGATTGCGCCGGGTTGCATTGCCACAACGATTTTCCGGAACCGACAGGCCGAGTTTTATCGAAAGGTTGCGGAAACACCGTTGTTTGATGCCATTTATCCTACACTGATGTATTACCAGGACAAATTGGGCGGAAATGGACTGACTGGCGTGACGGTTTGCTGTTATGACGAAGATCACGAGGCCGAATTATCGGAATTGCAGGACAGGCTCCATCTACCCGTTCAGAAGCTTGGACCAAGGACCATTGATGATATTTTCAAACCGGTGCTTGGCGCCGTAGATGTGGTATGGGCGAATTTAATCTAAATCTGTCAACGCGGCCATTTCCGGCTTATCGCGTGGCCAATCTCGCGCTCCTGCTGTTCTTTGTCGTGATTTCCGGAGTGTCGGTATGGCAGGTGTACTCGTTTCGACACTATTCCGGTCTTGCGAAAGGTATTCGTGAAAAAGAAAAAGCAGCTCGCGAGGAAAAAGGTTCGCTGACAAATAAATTGAGCGACCTTTCCGCGCGGCTGGATCGCCCCGTCACCAAGGACAAGCTGGCCGAGATTGATTTCCTGAACAATTTGATCAGTCGCAAACATTTTTCCTGGACGACGGTCTTTGCAAATCTGGAAGACGTGATTCCGGACAATGTCCATCTGTCTACGGTTGCTCCCGAGATACTCAAGGACAAGGTCACGCTCCACATGGAAATCGTCTGCCGAAGCATTTCCGATGAAAGTGAATTCATCCGGCGGCTTCAGGCGTCGCCCGTATTCCAGGATGTCGTCGTTTCGCGCGAAGAAAGCAAGGACACTGGCGGCGCCGGAGCTGTCGGCGTCAACCTGACTGTCACCTATTTTCCGGAAAAGACGGCGCCAGCTCCACAGACGCTCCCAACGCCAGCGAGGGTTTCAAGATGATGCATCGCCGGCAGAATCGTCAGCTCCTCTTTGCAGGGTTTCTGGCTCTGATCGCCGTGGTCAATCTACTCTTCTATCTCATTTTGCTGCGCCCGGCGAGTTCCGACTACTTCAACCTGCAGGGGTCCATCGATCAGTTGAAGAGTCAGAATGCTGTGTCCAATCTGACGGTGCAGAGGCTGGACAGAACCAGCGTCCAGCTTGAGAGATTTGAACAGGATCGCGCGGGACTCTTCAATACGCATTTCATAAAGTTCGATCCGGGTTTTGCCGAGCTATCGCCTCGCCTGGAACAAATGGCAGTTCTGGCCGGGGTTCGCAGGCCGGTGGTGGATTTCACGAGGGATGAAATCAAACAGTATGGGCTTTATTCGGTCAAAATAAAGATACCGGTTCAAGGTACGTACACCAACGCGGTGAATTTCATCAAGAGTCTGGAGACCTCCGATACGTTCTTTTTGATCAACTCCATCGATGTGAAATCCGGCGAAGACGAGGGACGGGATGCCGCGAAATCCGCGGGCGCAGTTTCGCTGTCTCTTGATCTGGAGACTTTCTTTTTTAAATGATTGCCGAGAAGAAAAAACAGTTACAGACGCTGGTGGCACTTGTCGTGGTGCTGGTAGCAGTCGGTGCCTATACATATTGGACTGGTCGGAGACCGTCGACAGGTGTGACGGCAAGTCCCGCGGCAAACGCTGCTCGAGCTGCGGCTGTTCCGAACGCGGGAAACGCCCAGATTCATCTGGACCTGCTCGGCGACAAACTGGATAGGAGTGCCGTGGGACGGAGGAACGTATTTCAATATTACGTGCCGCCACCGCCGCCGAAGCCACCTGCTCCGCCACCTGTCGCATACGTACCGCCGGTCGTAACGAACCCGGTGCCACCGCGTCCCTCGGCTCCGCCGCAACCGTTCAGTGCACTGTCAACTTTCACTTATGATGCGGTCGGGATTGTCGCCAAGCCAGGCAAGGTGACGGCATCCATCAGCGATGGCGCGACGAATCGCTTCAACGTAACCGAAGGGGAGTACATTCTGGGGCGGTATCGCATCAATTGGATCAAAGAAAACAGTCTGGAGATTGAAGATGTCGATCAGAATCGACGTCAGACTTACACGAGGAAGATCCAATGAGGCGTGACGCAGGATTCTCCATGGCGGCTCTTGTGATCTTCCTGACAGCTGCTTCTATTCTTCTGACCATCTCGGTTCCGAGCTACGTGATGGAAGCAAAGCGCGAGCAGGAAAAGGAATTGATATTTCGCGGCGAAGAATACACGCGTGCGATACAGAAGTATCAAAGGACGCTGAATCTTCTGCCGACCAGCGTCGATGATTTGCTGAGCAGCAACGGAACGCGATTTCTGCGCAAGGCGTACGCGGATCCAATATCGGGCGAACCATGGCGAGTCATTATCCTGAATGCCGACGGCACGCTCACGGGCTCTAATATATATCCAACCATGGCAAACGTTCCGACGACGACATCCGTGCGGAACACGGCGCAGCCAGCGACGGCGCCGAAGGCCAGTGGCGGCACTATTGGAAGCCTGGGGACGACCAATCCAATGTCAGCCGGTCCGGGTGCTGGCGTTGGCGCAGCTGGGGGAGGCGGTCTTGGCACCGGCGGAGCCGGAATCGGTGCAGGTGGAACAGGACTAGGCACCGGTGGTACTGGTGTTGGTGGCGGAATAGCAGCGAATAACGGTGCGCGTCCTGCGAATTCGGGAGCAGCTCCCGCGACAGGCGCTCAATCCGCTCAACCGCAGCAGCAGGCAACTCCGCTTGCCGGAATTGTAGGGGTTGGATCCGCGTCCAAGGGACCAGGTGTGATGGTCTACAACAAACAGGAACAGTACAGTAACTGGGAGTTCATCGCCCAGCTTCAACAGCGCACAACGCCCGGAGCTGGCGGTGGCGGCACCAATGGCGGTACTAACGGCGGCGGTGGGAGAAATACCCCGGGTGGCGGAGGGACGGCTCCAGGCGGTGGAGGGACTGCACCCGCCGGTGGCGGCACTGTACCCGGTGGCGCCAGCAGAACCCGCTAGAATTCTCGCGTGATACCATTCCCCCCCCGCCGCGGCAGGTGCTCCGTTTGTTGTAGGGGCGGTCTATGACCGCCCACGATTTCTCGGGTGAAGGATCCCGGGCGGTCATAGACCGCCCCTACAGCTTTGCATCTGAGAGTGATTCGTTGGCACAGGGATTCTTCAATAGCTACTGCAGATTGGTTACTTACTCCGCGAGGGCGGCAAGCACCTCGTCGTAGTGTTCGCCGACTTTCACTTTTGGAAAGATGTGTGAAATTTTTCCATCTTTGCCGATGACGTAGGTCGTTCTCTCAATCCCCATGTACTTCCGTCCATACATGGATTTTTCCTTCCACACATCGTAGTCTTCGATGATTTTCTTTTCGGTATCCGCCAACAGCGGAAAATTCAAATCGAATTTCTTCTTGAATTTCTGATGGGACTCCGCCGAATCGGCGCTCACACCAAGCACGACGGCTCCCTGTTTCCGAATCTCCGAAATTCCGTCTCTGAAGCTGCATGCTTCCTTTGTACAGCCTGGCGTATCGTCCTTGGGATAGAAGTAAAGGACCACCTTCTTGCCCTTGAAATCCGATAGTTTCACCGTCTTTCCGGAATCGTCGACGACAGTGAACTCCGGTGCTTTCTGTCCGACTTTCATTTTTGACCTCCGTTATAATTGCGCCCCACTATGAACATCAGCGGCAAGGTAGCATTAATCACGGGTTCCGCAAAACGGATTGGACGTCTTACCGCCATGGAACTGGCGAAGCGAGGAGCTCGCGTTGCAATTCATTTTCGAAGCAGCGGACAGGAAGCAAATGAAACACTGCGGCTGATACAGGCGGAAGGTGGTTCCGGAGTTTTGTTTCAAGCGGATCTTTCAGACGTGCCTTCGATAGAGGACATGTTTCGGAAACTGGATCAGCAGTTCGGCGAGCTGGATATCCTGGTAAACAGTGCTTCGACATTTCACACCGGCACTGCCGAAGATACATCTTCTGAATTATGGGACGAGCAGTTCAACTCCAATGCGCGAGCGCCTTTTTTCGTGGCGCAGGCTGCCGCGCAGATGATGTTGAAACGCGGAAAAGGCCAACAGGGAAAGATCGTCAACATCGTTGACGTCGCTGGAGAAATGATCTGGCCTGGATACTTTGCCTACAGCGTGTCGAAGGCGGCGTTGATTGCAGTGAACCGCGGGCTGGCAAAAGCGTATGCTCCGTCAATCCAGGTCAACGGCATTGCGCCGGGTCCGGTCCTGTTTCCAGATCACTACACCGAGGAACAGAAGCGAACTGCAATCGAACGCACTCTGTTGAAGCGTGCGGGCCATCCTTCCGACATCGTGAATGCTGTTGTATTTCTCATTGAGAACGATTACATCACTGGAGAAATCATTCATGTCGATGGTGGACGCCACATCATGTAGTCGAAGTTTGTCAAGAAACTTCATGTTGGGGCAATAGCGTCAATCCCACGCCAGCCGTGCGTTTCCAAGCATCCGCTACAAAACAGAAGCTTGACTCCGCAACAATCGGAGGGTATAAAACCCAATCGAAGTTGTACGAATTTTATTAAGAATTTCCAGGAGAGATCACATGAACAAGAGCGAGTTGATTGACAAGATTGCGAAGGACGCTAAAATCTCGAAAGTCCAGGCCGGTAGCGCCTTGAATTCCGCCATTGATGGAGTCACGTTGACTCTGAAGAAGAGCGGCAAGGTGACGCTGGTTGGTTTCGGTACCTTCTCGGTCAGCTCCCGCAAGGCGCGTACTGGACGAAATCCTCAGACCGGTGCACCACTCAAGATCCCTGCCAAGAAAGTAACGAAATTTGTTGCTGGCTTGGAACTCAAGAAGGCCGTCAATCGCGGTCGGTAATTCGCCTCAGAAACGTTCCCGCTCACACCAGTTCGTCAACTTTTATGCGTGGCGAAAGCTCGCCGGAAGACCAGCAGAATTTCCAATGCGACGAAACTTGCTTGGAAGTATTAACGAGTAACCAGTAGAATGGTGGCGCTAACTAGTTCAAAGTCAACAAGGGAGACAGACATGTTCAGTTTGAAAAGTCAGATTAGAGTTGCAGCGATTTCAGTATTAACCTTTTCCGTGCTCCTGACCGGATGCGCGAAAAAGAGTTTTGTGGTCAAGACCGTGGACGATAAGGTTGCGCCGATCGACAAGAAGGTTACCGATCTCAGCGCCGCCGTAAAGGATAATGGTGAGCGAATCGATGCTGTTGACCGGCGCGCGACGCAGGGCATCACCGCCGCCACAACCGCGGCCACTGCAGCTCAGACTGCTGCTGGCGCGGCGCAGACTACCGCCAATCAGGCAAATACCGCAGCTGGTACGGCGCAGACAACAGCCACTCAGGCGAATACGGCTGCGGCCACTGCGAATCAGGGTGTGACTACCGCCAATACTCGCATTGCCGCTGTCGATGCGAAGGTCTCTGCAATCGATCATTACAATCCAGGTCCGATACAGACCGTGTTGTTTAAAGTGAACTCTTCAACTCTCAGTAACGATGCCAAGACGACCCTTGATGGCGTCGCCGGTCCCATAGCAAGCCTTGCATCCGGGTATCAGGTGGAAATCCAGGGCTTCGCTTCGGCAGAAGGCAGTGCGGATGCCAATACAGCGCTCAGCCAGGCGCGAGCGCTAGCCGTTCAACGATATCTGGTCGGCAAGGGTGTTTCGTTGATCCGGATGTCGATCCTGGGCATTGGTCCGGTTGGTTCAAGCAAGACCAAGGCCGAACGTGATCAGAATCGGAAAGTCGAAGTTCGGGTGTTCCGCGCCGGCTAAGCCGATCCGGCCACTTCCAAAGCAATCGCTTGCCGTCTGTGTCCGGGGAATCGGGAACATGTGCTGTTCCGGATTCCCCGGTCCCTTAATTACATCCTTCCTTCATCAGCCGACGGACCGTAAACCGAAGGCACCGGAACATCATTCAAACGCAGGTAGACTCCCATTTGCGCGCGATGATGCACGTTGTGATTGAGCACGAAATTTCGCAGAACAGCTGTCCGAGGAAGGGTCATCATGATCTTGCCGCCCATCAGGAGACTCCACGGTTTCATCAAATGTGCGTCGCTTGTTCCGGCAAGTGACTTTCGGGCCGCGGCAAGGTTCCGGTCAAACAGGTCCAGCGCCTCTTTGGCTGTTTTTGCTGGTTGTGGATTGTAAGGAGGTGCTCCGACCGGTGCCAGATCGTGTTCGTCCTGCTCAATTGTTTTGGCGACCCAATCCGGGATCTCGGCCAGATGCTGAGCAAGCCGTCCCATCGTCATGGATTTCGGATGAGGGGTCCAATCCATTTTCTCCGGTACGCGCTCCAGTGTTTTTCGCGTGTTGACCATTTCCATTTCCAGTTCCTGCAGGAACGCCTGATGCATATCCATTGAAAGTCTCCTTTAATAAGTTTAGGGAATCAGTGCAATCTTCCCGAGTGCGCCGGGAGCCAGAACCATTTCATGCGCGTGTGGCGCCTGGTCGAGTGGGAACGTCTTTCCGACGATGGGATTCAGAGTTTTGTTTTCGAGTCCCGCGGCAAGCCCCGCACTGATCCGTGAAATCTCATCGGGTGTCGCATTCAACAGCAGCATGCCGAGGATGGCGGCATCCCTGTTCATTGCGTCTCGCGGATTGATTTCGATCGTGCCTCGATTGCCGACTAGTACAATGCGGCCGCGATGAGCGATCATGCCAAGATCCCTCGAAAGATTCGCATTGGCCAGCATCTCGATGATGATGTCCGGTCCTCGCCCTTCGGTGGCATTCAACACCTGGGTGGTGAGGTCGGAAGCGTGGTGATCCAAAGCCGCGTGGACGCCCAGCTCACGCAGCATCAATCTGCCTTTATCTGAACCCGCTGTTCCGATAACGCGCAAGCCCAGCGCACGCGCGGTCTGGACACATGCGGAACCCACACCTCCGCTGGCGCCGCGCACCAGCAGCGTCTCTCCCGCGCTTGCCCGGGCAACATGAAAAATAGCCTGGTGTGCGGTCGCGTAGGGAATCCATATTCCGGAGCCCTGCGCGAAACTCAGGTGATCGGGAAGTGAGAAGACAGAGTCCTGTTCACAGAGCGTTTTCCCCGCGTACGCTCCCGTAACATTGCCGTTGATATACACGCGGTCGCCCGGCTTGAAGCGCCGCACGTCTGTTCCAATAGATTCCACGACCCCCGCCGCATCGAATCCCGGTGTGTAAGGTAGAGCCGGCTTTTTCTTTGCGTAGCTGCCAGACCGGATATAGGTATCGATCGGATTGATTCCCGCCGCCTTGACGGCAATCACGAGTTGCCGCGGCCCAGGCCGGGGATCGTCGACGTCTTCGATACGCATGTATTCGGGGCCGCCAAATTCATGGACACGAATCGCTTTCATTCAATGACTCCTCCGAATAATCGAGAGCGAACATGAGCGGCTGCGAAGGCAAGCCCGCGCCAAGCGTGAGCGCGAAGGCGCGAAACCTCAGACAATGAACGCAGCAGCCTGGAAATGATACGCTAAGTCGGATGATCGCAGTTCACATTGAAAAACGCCGCACCTCTATTATCCGCGTGCCCAGACCGCGCCGTCCCGCAGGCTACTCTCTGATCCGGCTTCTGTGTGCGGGCATCTGCAATACCGATCTGGAATTGCTCCGCGGCTATTACGGTTTCTCCGGGACTCCGGGACACGAGTTCGTCGGAGAAGTTGTGGCCTCTGACGATCGTAGTCTGCCCGGAAGAAGAGTCGTCGGCGAAATCAATCTGGCATGCGGTAAGTGCGAATGGTGCAAACGCGATCTGGGCCGGCACTGTCCTACTCGAAAGGTACTTGGAATAACGGGACACGCAGGAGCCTTTCGAGAATACCTGACGTTACCCGATCACAACCTGCATGTTGTACCTGACGACATTCCCACTGGGATTGCCGTTTTCACCGAACCCGTTGCCGCGGCATGCGAAATTCTGGACCAGGCCGTCATTCCAAAGTCCGAGAATATTGCCGTTCTGGGTGATGGGAAACTGGGTCTCCTCGTTTCACAGGTATTGCACGCGGCCGGATATCCCGTGCTTCAGTTCGGGCATCATCGCGACAAACTCCGGATAGCAGAGAAGAAGGGTGTCGTCACAGAACTTGTGCACCATAACGTTCCAGTTGCCGAATTTGGTTATGTCGTCGATGCGACGGGGACTCGCGGTGGTTTGGAGACTGCGGTGCGCATGGTCCGTCCGCGAGGCACGGTTTTCATGAAGTCGACGGTCCACGGCAGTGTTGCCATCGACACGGCGCCAATCGTTGTGAATGAAATCACGCTTGTGGGATCACGGTGTGGCAGGTTCGAACCTGCGATCCGCCTGCTCCGTTCGGGTGCGATCAATGTCGCCGATATGGTGTCGAATGAATCGCCTCTTTCAAAGGCTTCAGAAGCTTTCACGCGAGCAGGCAAGTCTGGCGTCCTGAAAATTCTACTTCGTCCGGATTAAAGTATCTTTCAGGCATTCCATCAACTTGTTGGACCGGCACTAAAGAGCCAGATACCGTCGGAAAGCGTGTCTTTTATTTTCAATCAGATAACCGAGCTGGTTAATGGGCCGTGACGTGCTTTGTAGCAGGCATGCTCTGTAATGACCGGAGGGACGTTAGATGAAAGCGTTGATTGCGGGAATGCTTATTGGAGTCGTTTGGTTAGTAACCCACTTCATCACGATGATGCAGAGTATCTGGTAGGGTCGATTTCGTTCCTGTGGGAACGCAGCGCTTCAAGGACGAGGCACTGAGACCTTCACCGTTTTCCCGATCCAAAATAGGAAGATAATTCGCGGCGCATTCGAAGATCCAGAAGCTCTGAAGATGCGCCGCGACCTCCTTCACGACGTGGCGTCCTGCCTTTCACTCCTACAAAGCTCCCCGACATGAGATTCGCGGCAAAGTGACGAAAAACAGTTTGGCTCATGCCAGCCAGTGCGGCAGGCTTCGGAGAAGATCGCGGTATAGCCGGTGAGGCGCTTCATCCGATCGATTTCTTTTGGATCGCCGGATGCCTTCTCCATGTCGTCAGAGGATTTTACAACAGGCTGATCGTTGCCGCGGCAACTCTCACGACCATCAAGAGCGGAGCGAATCCGAGGTCGATGGTTAAGTTGGTGCCGATACGGCATGTCGCATCGATACCCGCCGCAAACGTTTGAACTCGACGATCTCCATACTCTTTCGGAGATCGAGACCTACTCCCGACCTCAGTTTCCCAGCACACGCTGGGGTGAAACCAGTCGCTGCGCCGGTCGCAAACCAGTGGATCAATCGTTTCTCGGCGAACGGCAGTCTCGGGACGCAGAACTGGCATCCCGCGAACCACGTCTCGTTCATCACGCAGAATCCCGGAAGTATTCGCCGGCCAGCTGGACACGTTTCTCCTCCTGCAACATCAGCGTCACCGGCCTGCCCGGGATTTGTAATGGGGGAATTCCGGTCGTTTCTCGATCGCGGATTTTGGAGCGGGGATTGCTGCCGTGACTTCGGACTTCTTGAAATGCATCGTCCAGTCGGCAATGATTGGCCAACAAGGATGAAGGGGCGGTTCAGATTCGTGATACGTGACTCAGAGTATATTACCAAAGTGAAAGGCGCGAGGTTCCGAGGTGAAATCTGACAATGAGACTCCGCAACTGGACTACTGGGAAATCGTTGGCGAGTCGACCCGTTGGGGTCGGTACCTTGCTGCTCGTGAAAGGGAAGTCATCCTTCGGGGGATGAAGGCGGCGGGCGCTCCCGGGCGCGCGGTCGATATCGGGTGCGGCGGGGGACGCTGGTCCAAGATCCTCTACGACGCGGGATGGCAGATGACCTGTATCGAGGTAAACGAAGACGCGTTGAAGTCCTGTCTCCATAAGATGCCGTCCGCCACCTGCATCCTGATTCCTCCCACTGAAAATGGCATGCCGTGCGAAACGGGTTCCCAGCGCCTCCTCGTCTGCATGGAAGCTCCCGAGGTCATCGAGTTTCCCTGGTTTTCTTCGGAGGCCAACAGGATTCTCGAAAAATCCGGTCATGTCATCGGCTTCTACATGAATCCTCAATCCTGGCGCGGGGCGCTGTGGAGACTTTCAAGGACCACGAATGGCATCGGCGGCCAGCATTACTCTGGTCCTTCCTATACCGTTTGGAAACGCAATTTCCTCGCGAATGGTTTCGAGATGCTTCATGAGGAATCTCTTGCCTGGTCTCCTTTTGGACGGGAAAGCAACTCGGCCCTCGTGCCTCTCGCGGCAGAGATGGAGCTAACGCTTGGATTGAACCGGCTTGTTCGATTCGCTCCCTGGGTCCTCTTTGTTGCCCGAAAGAAATCGGCTTGATGATCGTACTTGAGTAGCTGTGCCCAGCCGCGTTTCCACATAAGACTGTTTGCGCGACATCAAGAATCGGACGCAGGTCGACCACCAGATTCTCCGAATCTCGGATTCTTCTGCACAGAGCAGGCTGCCTGAGGTTGGGCGGATCCTCGTATGAACGAGCCTCTGGTCTGGGCGATCCGCCGGACGGCGTCCCAGTACAACGGCATATTGCCGCGCAGCCTGCTGATGATTCTCCGTACAGATTCTATCAATCCGGAATTGACGGGAAAATCCACGAGGACGCTTCGATTTTTCTCGGATTTGATCTGACCCCGCCAGAAGATCCAATTGTTGTAGAAGTTCCATTTCCCTTTTATTCCAGCGTGGCTAAATTCCTGCCCAATTTGGCCGATATATAGATAAGGAAACAGGAAATGGAGCAGTGCGAATCCGATTGTTTGTGGCATAAGAGGTGAGCAAGTGGCGTTAGGCGATCGCATAAGGAACGTGAAGCGGCTTGGTGACGTGCTGATTCAGCACGGCAGCTTGTCGCAGGAGTCATTGAACCGGGCTATCTCCCTTCAGAAAGAACAGGACAGGGATAAGCGTCTGGGCGAGATCCTGCTCAAAGACGGCCTGGTGTCCAAAGTGGATATCGGTCACGCCCTGGAACAAATTCAAGGAATACCGTACGTGGAATGCCCACCGCCGGAAATCGACCAGTCTGTGCTCGATCTGCTACCTCAGACAATTGCAGTCCGCTGCTGCGCCCTGCCCCTGGAAATCAAAGGAAGAAAACTCGTCGTTGCGATGGCGGAACCGCAGAATCTTTCCTATCTGGATGAGCTTCGGTTCAGCGTCGGCATGCCGATTACTCCACACTTCAGCTTTCGTGATGACATCCTGGCGGCGATTGACCGGTTTTACGCCCAAGAAGCTCCGCCGGAAATTGTCGAAGTTGAAGAGGAACCCGATGTGGTTTTCGGCCGCGACCAGGAAACGCTGGATGTGGAGTTCATCGCCGAAGACATCGACGATGAAAGTTCGGAGGCCCAGCGTGAATTGCGTGCCGGACGGAGGCGGACGCCGGCAGTGCGCTTCCTTTCCGACATTATGAGTTCGGCGGTGGAAAAATCCGCCAGCGATATCCATATCGAGCCTCGTGGCGACTCCACCCTCGTTCGGATACGCGTCGACGGCATTCTGCGCGAATTGATGACGATGCCTTCGGAACATCAGGCTTCTGTCGTTTCTCGCGTGAAGATCCTGGCCAATATGGACATTTCCGAGCGCCGTGTTCCTCAGGACGGCCGATTCCTGATGCAGCTTCGCGGCCGGCGCCTGGATTTGCGCATTTCGACACTGCCCACGCATTACGGAGAAAAAGTGGTGATCCGCGTTCTGGATCCCCGGTCTACTCTGATCACGCTGGATCAACTCGGATTTTCGGAGCGGCTGTCGGAATGCCTGAAAAATATTCTCGCCATGCCTCAGGGCATGTTGTTGGTTACCGGTCCTACCGGTTCCGGAAAATCCACGACGCTCTACGCCTCCCTCAATCTGCTTCGCTCGCCTCGGAATAATATCGTGACCGTCGAGGACCCTGTGGAGTTCATGCTGGATGGTGTCAACCAGGTGCAGGTTCATCCCAAGGCCGGCCTGACGTTTGCCACATGTCTTCCCTCGATTCTCCGGCAGGACCCGGATGTCATCATGGTGGGTGAAATTCGAAATGGCGAAACTGCGGAAATCGCCATGAATGCTTCACAGACCGGACATCTTGTTTTGTCGACGTTGCACACCAATGACAGTATTGGTGCCATCACCCGATTGCTGGACCTGGGCGTGCCGTCTTACCTGATTGCTGCATCCGTCACCGGGGTTCTGGCTCAGCGGTTGGTCCGCCGCCTTTGCGTCTGCCGGATGGAAAAGCCGGCGAGCGCTGCCTATACTCAAAAACTGGAACGGATCGGCGTTGCGAATGCAAATCAGTACAAGTACGAGTATGAACCGCAGGGCTGCTCCATCTGCGAGACCACAGGGTTCAAGGGGCGCGTTGGTATTTACGAAATGTTGTCCATTGAAGATGCAGTGCGAGACGCCATACATTCCCAGGCACGTTCCGATACCATTCTCGCGGTAGCACGTTCATTCGGTTTCCGGACGCTTCAGGAAGATGCCCTCGAAAAAGTGAAATCCGGCCTGACATCCCTCGATGAAATTCAGAGAGTAGTGCCGTGGGACACCGTCAAGCCTTCACGGTGTCAGTCCTGCTCAAAGGAAATCACCCCGGCACATGGCTTCTGTCCGCATTGCGGAGCGGGGCGGTCGGCCAAAGTGGCGGACGCGGGTGAAGTGCTTGTCGGCGCAGGGCCATCGACTAAGAAACGACACGGAAGGATGGGATGAAGGAATACGAATCGCGCGAAGTAAAACGCTACGAACTGCCATCAGAGTTATCGGTCGTCTACGAGGGAGCCGCGGAAGAAATCCCGATCCGGCCCGCCGACCTGAGTACGCGAGGCATGTTCATCCATTCTCCCAAACCCTTTCCGGAGGGCTCCATTTTGAAAGTCCGATTCCGCCTGTGTCGAATCGATTTTGTGGTGAATGTGCGGGCGGAGGTACGTCACTGCATCGCCGGCCTCGGATTCGGAGTCGAGTTCATGGACCTGGAACCGGAAGCACGCTGGGCAATAGGACAGGAGTTGGGTGTGCCGGATTCCACCGGCACGTAAGATAAATCGCAAGGAGTGTCCGTTCGGCTGCGGCAGAAATCGAACTGCTGCAGATTGTGCGTGGCGCGCATTAGCGCGTCGCTTCGCGAAATTGCTTCTCTTAGAGTCTCCTGCACAACTCTTCCTTTACAACTTTTCTTCGGCGATCGGAATTTCCTGTTTCGTCCAGGTCGTGGTCGCACGATCAACGTCGGAGTTCTCTCGAGCTACGGATCTCTCCACAACGGGTGTTGCGTTCTATGTCCTGTTTGGACTCGGCGGAGCCGTCATTACCTGCTGGACCTGGCTGATCGCCGTCGGCAGCGACACGCCGCCGGTCATCCGGCGACTCCTCGCGACGGCTGCAATCTCTTCGTTGCTCATCCTGGTGATGACCGTCCAGGCGGCGCCGTTGATGTGGCGAGTCGGGTCGTCGACGCCGGATCCTGCGCTCATCAGCAACCTCCTCGACCGCTTCACGATGTGGACGGTCCTTCGGGTCGCCTGCGCCGACGTTTCATTTCTCGCAGTTCTATCGGCCTTCACTGTCGCGGCCATCCCTCGATCAAAGGCGGCATGACGTGCACTCCACGAATCCACTCCGATCGCTGCGGACGATCACCAAATTGATCGCTTCGTGGTAGAGGTGACGACCCTCAATGTGGGACCTCCTCAAACTTCCCGATCCAGGATTCGGGGATGGTGAGGCCTGGGCGCTCCGCGTCCCAGACGTTGGAGGCGATCCACCAGCGCTGGCCGTCCCAGTAAAGCTGAAAATAGTTGACCCAGCGGGCGGTGACCGGGCCGGTTGGCGTTTCGCGGTTCACGCTCACGCTGCGAACCTGCGCGACATTGCCGAACTGTTCGATAAGCCGGCCGGCCTCCGTCTCGTAGGATGCGCCCGGGCGATACTGCTGGCGGTACTCTTCAGGCGTCTGGATCACCGTCGTCACCTTGCCATTATCGTAATAATTGGACACGTAGATCGCGCCAGGCAAGTAGAGCGTGCGATCCCTGTCCCACTGCCGGACTGTTCGAGGGTCTCCGTCCGGGCCACTGATCGTTTCGTAGGAAGCGCGGATGATGTCCGGAATCGTGCCAACATCGCCGGGATTGGCCGTCAACCTGGCCACCTGGGGGCGGTACGTCGACGAAGCGCAGCCGACCAGGCAAGACAACAATCCCACCACGACCGCGAATCTTGGGAGCCGGCCAAATCTCGTAAGCGCGCCTTCGTTTCCGAATGTCATGCTGGGTCTCCTTCCGTTCTTCACGATATCGGCGCCCTCAATGCGCAGGAGAACGCGACGTCGCCTGATGCGCGAATCTGCGAACAGCGCCGACCAATGCACGGCATTTCGCGTCGACTGAGGAATCCGCGCCAAAAAGTATCGCGTCCGCATTACAAACAGTGCCGGACAATCTCAAGGGTGGCGAAATTAAGAATATGAGCAAAGAAAAAAATATGGGGTTGAACAGTACGAAATCGTAAGCCGGATGAATGGGAAAATACGGGACTTCAAAATGGATGCGAAGGGTAAGCTCCTGGTGGTGGAAGAGCAGACGACGATTGAAACCGTTTCCCGATGCGGCCAAAGGCTCTCAAAGAAAACTTTTAGCAGGATTTCTTGAGGTACTCGTTCGGTTATCGTTCAGGGACGGGCTGACGTTTCGGCAACAAAACGCCGCCTCCAAAACTCATGTGTTCCGGGGACGGTCCGCCTTTTGTCAGTTTCACGGCACAATACTTGAACTCCGGAATCTTTCCGAACGGATCCAGCACGGGATTCGTCAGCATGTTCGCCGCGGCCTCGTAGAAGCAGAAAGGAACAAAGACGACGCCACGGGGCGTCCCATCGTCGGCTCGAGCATAGAGTGAAATCGCCCCGCGGCGAGATTCGATCGTCAACGTCCCGCCAGGCTCGACGTTGAGTGCCGCAAGATCGAGTGGATGTACTGACGCCACTGGTTCGGGCTCAATCGAGTCGAGTGCCGAAGCACGGCGCGTCATCGATCCGGTGTGCCAGTGTTCCAGCTGGCGGCCTGTGATCAGCACCGTCGGGTACTCGGCATCCGGCCGCTCCGCCGCGTAAATGAGATCAGCGGCGACGAATCTTGCTTTCCCAGACTCGGTGGGGAACTCGTCAATAAAAACCACCGGGTCTCCCGGGTCTCCTTCTTTTGCGCAGGGATAGGTGACGGATGACTCACGTTCCAAACGTTCCCAGGTGATGCCCGCAATGGAATCCATGCAAAGCCGCATTTCATTGAAGACATCGCGGGGATGCGAGTAGTACCAGTCGACGCCGACGCGGCGAGCCAGTTCGTTGAGAATCCAGAAGTCTTCGCGGGCATCGCCCGGCGGTTCAATCGCCTTTCGCCCCAATTGAACCATTCGATCCGTGTTTGTTACGGTGCCGACCTTTTCGGGCCACGCCGTGGCGGCCAGCACCACGTCGGCCAGGTATGCCGTTTCCGTGAGGAAGATATCCTGCACGACCAGGTGATCGAGAGTGGCGAGGGCTTCGCGGGCGTGATCGACGTCGGGATCGGACATTGCGGGGTTTTCACCCATGACAAACATGCCGCGAATGTCGTGTTTCTTTGCAGCATTTATGGTTTCAACAACGGTGAGGCCGATATCCGGGTCGAGCGCGACGCCCCACAATTTCTCGAAACGTTGCCGGACCTTCGGCACATTCACACGCTGATAGTCGGGATAGGCCAGCGGGATCAGTCCGGAATCCGACGCGCCCTGTACATTGTTCTGTCCGCGCAGGGGGTGTAATCCCGATCCGGGCTTGCCGATCTGGCCGGTCGATAGCGCCAGTGCGATGAGGCAGCGCGCATTGTCGGTGCCGTGGATATGCTGGGAGATGCCCATGCCCCAGAGAATCATCGACGCCTTTGAGCTAGCGTACAACCGAGTGACCTCGCGAATTGTCTTGGCGTCAATACCGCAAATTGGCGCCATCGCTTCCGGCGAGTACTTCTTAACGTTTTCCACGAGCGCATCGTAACCGGACGTGCGGTCTCGAATGAACGCCTCATCCGCCAGGCCTTCATCGACGATGACGTGAAGCATCGCGTTGAGAAGCGCCACATCCGTGTCGGGTTTGAACTGCAGGTAATATGTGGCATGCCTGGCTAAATCGCTGCGGCGTGGGTCCGCAAGTATCAATTTCACTCCGGCTTTCGCGGCGTTTTTGATCCATGTCGCGCCAACCGGATGATTCACGGTGGGGTTGGCTCCGATCACGAACATCACTTCCGCGTTCGCCACGTCGCGCAACTGATTTGAAACCGCACCTGAATTAATACCTTCCATCAAAGCTGCAACGCTGGACGCATGGCACAGTCGGGTGCAGTGGTCGACGTTGTTCGAACCGAAGCCCGTGCGCACGAGTTTCTGGAAAAGATATGCTTCTTCGTTCGTGCACTTGGCGGAGCCGAATCCGGCCAGTGAACGCTTGCCGTACTTATCGCGGATTTCACGAAAGCCCTTCGCCGCCACGTCCAGTGCTTCCTCCCAGGTGGCCTCGCGGAAGACTTCCCGCCAATTGTCGGGATCGACCACAAAGGACTTATCCTTCGGTACGCCGGCCTTTCGGATCAGCGGCTTGGTGAGGCGATGCTTGTGCTGAACGTAATCGAAACCGTATCGGCCCTTGACGCACAGACGACTCGAGTTCGCGGGGCCGTCTCTGCCCTCAACGTACAGGATCGTGTTGTTCTTAACGTTATAAGTCAGCTGACAGCCAACACCGCAATAGGGGCATACGGAATTCACCTGCTTTTCGGGTGCAACCATCGCATTCTGCGCAGGCGTCAATGCGCCAGTCGGACATGCCTGCACACATTCACCACAGGCGACGCAGGTGGAGTCTCCCATTTGATCGTCCAGGTCAAACACGATCTTCGACTCTCCCCCACGAAACGCGTAACCGATGACGTCATTGACCTGTTCTTCGCGGCAGGCGCGCATGCAGCGATTGCACTGGATGCAGGCATCGAGGTGGACCGCCATCGCCGGATGCGAGAGGTCTTCGACGGGCTGACGACGCGCTGCGAAACGCGGCTTGCCGACGGCCAGCTTTTTGGCCCACAAATCGAGTTCGGAATTGAGGGTGTAGGCAGTTTCAGGAACGTCCGACAACAACAATTCGATCGACATCTTCTGGCTGGTTAACGCACGCTCGCTGTTGGAGGTGACTACCATCCCTTCCGCGGGAAAGCGGCAGCAGGATGGAGCCAGGACGCGCTCACCCTTGATCTCCACCATGCAGGTGCGACAGTTGCCGTCCGGCCTCATGCCTTCCATGTAACAAAGACGGGGAATCTCGACGCCGTGCCGATCGGCGACCTGGAGGATGGTCTGACCCGAATCGCAGACCACGGTCTCTCCATTTAGGGTGAAAGACACCGCTGAAGTTGTAAGGACGGCATTCTGCTGCTGCACTAGTTCACTTCTTCTGGAAAATATTTCAGTACTGTGAGCGCGGGATTGGGTGCGGCCTGACCCAGACCGCAAATCGACGCGTCCATCATCGCCTGCGATAGCTCCTTCAGCAGGGGCCCATCCCACCGCTTCTCCTGCATCAACTGGAGCGCCTTCACCGTGCCCACGCGGCATGGTGTGCATTGACCGCAGGATTCCTCGGAGAAAAATTTCATCAGGTTGCGCGCAGCTCCAGACGCCGTGTCGTGATTCGACAGAATCACGATCGCAGCAGATCCGATGAAGCAGCCGTATGCGTTCAGGGTATCGAAATCGAGCGGGATGTCCGATTTCGAAGCGGGCAAAATTCCGCCCGATGCTCCGCCAGGGAGGTATCCGTAGAACTCATGTCCGTCGAGCATGCCGCCGCAAAACTCGTCGATGAGTTCGCGTACCGTGATACCGGCCGGAGCAAGATGTACTCCGGGCTTCTTGACGCGGCCGCTGACGGAGAATGACCGCAATCCCTTGCGGCCGTTTCGGCCTTTCCCCGCGAACCAGTCGGCGCCATTTTCAACGATGCTCCGCACCCAATGCAGCGTCTCCATATTGTGCTCAAGTGTGGGACGGCCAAACAAACCCACCTGCGCCAGATATGGCGGACGCAGACGCGGCTCGCCGCGCTTGCCTTCGATGGATTCGATCATTGCGGACTCTTCACCGCATATATAAGCACCGGCGCCACGTCGGAGATAAATTGCGGGAATTGTGCACGGTGGATTCGCCTGTAATGCTGCGATCTCGAGCTGCAGGATTGCGCGGCATCCGTGATATTCGTCCCGGAGATAAATATAGATCGCATCGATGCCCACAGCCCATGCGGCAATCAGTGCGCCTTCGAGAAATCGGTGCGGGTCACGCTCCAGATAGTAACGATCCTTGAATGTTCCCGGCTCGCCTTCATCGATGTTGATTGCCATCAACCGCGGCGCTGGCTCGGCCGCCACCAGTTTCCATTTCCTGCCGGCAGGAAACCCGGCGCCTCCGAGTCCCCGCAAGCCGGAATCTTCCATAATGGCAATGACGTCGGCCGGCTTCTTCTTTCCCGTGATGCAGTGGGTTGCCAGCGTGTATCCCCCGGCAGTTCGGTATGCCGCGTAATCGATATGGCCGGGTGTGACCGGACTATCTGCGCTCGGGTGGACCAAGCGACCATTCTGAACGGCGTCGCGCACTCGCTCGTCGGTTGCATTCGTAATGGGATTCTGGCCGACGATTGCATTTGGCGCTGTCTCACACCGGCCGACGCACGGGGAGTGCAGTACACGCACATCCGTGCCCAGAAGGTCCGGCAGTGTTGCAAGCAGCTTCCTGGATCCCGCGAGCTCACACACAATGGAATCACAGACGCGCACGGTAATCGCAGGGGGCGATGCCTGGCCCTCTTTGACGACATCAAAGTGATGATAGAACGTCGCAACTTCGTAGACTTCCGCCATTGCCATCTTCATTTCGGATGCCAACGCGACCAGATGCCGCGCCGACAGACAGCCATACCGGTCTTGAATCTTGTGAAGGTGCTCGATGAGGAGGTCCCGCCGTCGGGGAGCATCGCCAAGCAGAGCCAGGACTTCCTCCAGCGCTTTAGGATCGACGCGTCTGCCTTTCGGCGTTGAGCGTACGTCGCCGCCCTTTCTTTTTTTCGAAGGCGGCCTGGGGGTGGATGGTGGGACCAGATCACTCATGCAAGTACGCCATGTTATCATCTTTTTAAAAGGACTCCTCGCCGATTCCGGCGGTTGAAACGTACGATGCATGTTGAATTTCTAGCAGTTCCGCGCCGCCTTGCAGGCACTTCCCAGGTGGAGGTTCAGGCAGAAACGCTGGGTCAATTGCTTACAACTTTGGCAGCGCAGTTTCCTTCCCTTGGCGAATTCATCACACTGAACAGGCTCCATCCGTCGTTCATTGCCAGCCTGAACGGCGAACAGTTCGTGAGCGACCCTCGGACGGTTCTTGGTGAAAACGACCATGTGCTGATCCTTTCCGCGGACGCGGGCGGGTAAGAAAAACTATGCCGTTCGGCTACCACGGTTCGTACCTTAGAATCGACCTCACCTCCGGCGCTGCCGAACATGTGCCGTTGGCGGATGCAGTCTTGCGCCAATACATTGGTGGCAGCGGGCTGGGAGTAAAGCTTCTGCTGGATGAAGGTGCGCCTCAGCTGGATCCGCTTGCCCCCGCTGCGCCCCTGGTTTTCGCCTTTAGCCCATTGGTAGGAAGTCCGCTCACGACTTCGGCGAAGTTTGCC
>Ga0163163_10001340_pt1 | contig 20766 bp, 14 predicted proteins | sample S65metaG_FD_119766 | JGI IMG/M metagenome (GOLD analysis project Ga0163163, IMG submission 119766) | Switchgrass rhizosphere microbial communities from Kellogg Biological Station, Michigan, USA - S6-5 metaG | ecosystem: Host-associated > Plants > Roots > Rhizosphere > Soil | place: USA...
CCGACGGCCACCAGGTCGTCTTCCTCGCCACCCACGAAGGCCACGCCATCCGCTTCGACGAGAACGACGTCCCACACAGGCCTGGGGTGTGGATCCGATTTTCGATCAGCTTTTCAAACAAATCGTATCGGCTCAAAGACACAACATTGCTACGCTCTAGGGCGGCTGTCCTGGTGCAAAAATTCTCCGCTTATCGGATCAATGCCAGAAGAATGGACCTTCCGATGGTGAATACGGGCGGCGATTCGATTACAAGGTTGGGCGTATGCCGCAGGGACGCAAGAATCTCCGGCAGAATCGCATCCACCGGAAGTGCTGGCTTTCGATTCACTAAGTCGATCGGAACACAGCGTTTTCAGAGTCGTCAATTGCCATGGTCCGGTCGTGTCTACAATATTAGATAACTGCTATGGCAACCGATGACACCTCAAACGCCGCTCCCGACTTTATCGACACACCCGAGACCATCGACGATTCTACAGAATCGTTTGGCTCGCTCCTTTCGCAGTTTGAAAAGGCTCATACCGATCGATCAAAGACCGACGCCGCCCAGAACGAAGGCATCGTCGTGTCAATCTCGTCAGATTCCGTATTCCTGGATATCGGCCTCAAAGTTGAGGGCGTGCTCTCTCGAGGAGCGTTTGAGAACAATGCCGAAGGAGTCTCGGTTGGAGACAGGTTTCCTGTCACAGTAAAGGGGCGCAACGAAGAGGGGTATTATGCGCTTTCGCGTTTGAAGATTGCACAACCGACGGACTGGTCATCCCTGGAAGAAGCCTATGCGCAAAAGGCCGCCGTGGTGGGAACTGTGACTGGCGTCGTCAAAGGCGGTCTTACGGTCGACGTCGGTGTCCGTGCTTTTATGCCTGCATCTCGCAGTGGAACCCGCGACGCCGCTGAGTTGGAGAAGCTTGTAGGCCAAGAGATTGCCTGCCGCATCATCAAACTCGACGCAACCGAGGAGGACGTCGTAGTTGATCGCCGCGTCATCCTCGAGGAGCAGACCCGCCACCTTGAGCAGAAGCGATATTCGGAGGTGAGCGAAGGGGATATCGTCAGCGGTCACGTCCGAAGCCTTGCCGGCTACGGTGCCTTTATCGACCTTGGCGGAGTGGACGGTCTGCTGCATGTCAGCGATATCGCCTGGAGCCGGGTCAATAATCCCGAAGAAGTTCTCACCGTTGGTCAACAATTACAGGTCAAGATTCTGAAGGTCGATGCCGACAGCAGACGCATTTCGCTTGGCCTCAAGCAATTGCAGCCGGAGCCGTGGGACTCTGCTGCAGACAGGTATCTGTTGGGTCAGCGCGTTAGTGGCACTGTGAAACGTCTCACGGACTTCGGTGCATTCATCCAAGTCGAACCGGGGATTGAAGGGTTGATCCACGTCTCAGAGATGTCGTGGGTCAACAAGGTGCGAAAGCCTGCCGATCTTCTCAGGCTCGATGACACGGTTGAGGCTGTCATCCTTTCGATCATCCCGGCAGAGCGCCGTCTCTCTTTGGGGCTCAAACAGGCACTGGGCGATCCGTGGACATCAGTACCGCGAAAGTTTCCCACAGGTTCTGTTATTGAAGGCCCGGTTGTGCGACTGACAAAGTTCGGCGCCTTCGTGCAACTGGCGGAAGGCATTGAAGGCCTAGTCCATATCAGCGAGATCGGCGCCGAAAAACGCATCAACCACCCGCAGGATGTGTTGAAGGTTGGACAGATCATCAAGGCGCAGGTTCTCGCCATCGATATGGAAAAACGTCAGATCAAGCTCAGCATGAAGCAGCTGATTCCTACTGATCTGGATGAGTATCTCGAAGAGCATTCTGTTGGGGACGTCGTATCGGGCCGTGTGATCGAACAAACAGGGGACAACGCCGTCGTGGAACTTGGCGAAGGCATTCGCGCTAATTGCGCGGTAAGAATGAGATCCAATGCGGCTCCGGCATCGAGTCAAGGCGAAGCCAAGCTCGATCTTTCATTATTGAGTTCCATGCTGAACGCTCGATGGAAGGGTGAGACGAAAGCTCCAACCGCGCAGGCTGAGCCACTTCACGTTGGTCAGATGCAAGACTTCAAAATCGTTGCGATCGATCACAACACGAAACAGATCGCACTGGAGTTGACGACGTAACTGCCCGGATACGCTCACGTTGCTCTAGATGACATGGCGTTATGAGAGTTGACTGGATAAAACGGCGACCTGGTGTTTATCGCTGTGCTTTATGTAACGAGACACACAGCTATGATGGCGAGAGTTGCGATTTCACTCGAGCAAGCCGGTCCCGGCCTGAATGGGGGTAGCACCTCAACAACGCTGGCCAGAATAGATCTTCGAGCTGTATCCCCTTAACGCTTTCCGCATGTGGGTTATAGGTAATTTCAACGCGGATCTTTTGCGTCGACAGCGGTTTCGAAGCCTGGGATCTGCAGACGCTGTCGTGATCGAGAAGATATTTATATTTGAAAGCTCTCGGCGTAGACAACCTGCCGCACCTCTCTTGAACGAGCGCGAATGCTTTCTCACATACCTGTTCAACCATGGTATGGGCATACGGCAACTCCGTTCGGTTGCTTCCATGCTCATACACATCGGCGGCTGATGAACTTAGGATCTCTACGAACAATCGAACTATGCGAAAGTGGAAGACGCTGCATTTCGATGGACGATCGACCCGCACCAATTGAAAGACGATGCTGCGAAACAGCTGAGTGTGCGACCTGCCCGACCACTCGTGATCGATAGTCCCGAGCAGGTGGCCATCGCCATCCGCCAGTCACTTGCTTAATGTCCTCGTCGATATCGATCTCGGAATGGGCCGGACTGGGGTTCGTGATATTCATTCTGCGCCTCCACCTCATCGATGTCGTCTCAAACACGAAAGGAATCTCGTGGCGGGGGCTTCATGCGTACTCCGGAAAAGTCCAACATATCGTCGACTTTTCCGAGCGCTCTGAGACCTACTGTACCCAGCTCCGCCTGCTGGTCGACGTCATCACCGCGCTTGATAAGCGTGGTCTCAAGGCCGCTACAGTGAGCGGCGGAGCACACGATGCGGGGTGTTTCTTCAAGAGTACCGGCTTAAAGATAGAACAATATGGGGTCTGATTTTTTCGGCAGCTTTCGGACGAATTGGCTGATGATCGAGGGTGAGATTCGCCCGCAATAGGACCATTGCCCTATTGCGGAGTTCGACGTGACGAATATTGTACGGAGGCAGGGTTTTCCAGAATTTTGCTGGCCACAAGGATTCGATCCATGAAGAAACTCGCGGTGTTCCTCGTAATGAATGTTGTCTTTGCTTCGGCACAAACCCGCACCGGCCGTGATCAATCAGAGTCTTCCGCGCAGAATTCACCGCCCGTCTTCGCTCGAGGACACGGGTTTCCGGGGCGCTCCCGCGGCCCGCAGGGCGCCAGTCCGGTGACGAACCTACTGACGCTGCTCTACGAGAATGTCAACTCCGCCGAAGCGATGGCTGACGTGAGAAGAATGTGGGAAACCGACCGCTGGTTCGACTTTGCCCACTTTCAGGAGACCGCGAAAAATGTAGGGGACATCATGCGCCAGGCGGGACTGGATGACGTCCAGATCGGCTACGCCCCCGCCGACGGTGTGACGCAGGCCGGCTTTTGGACGGAGCCGATGGCGTGGGATGCCCATGTCGGCACCCTGGAGATCGTCTCGCCCAAGGTTCCTGAAGACATGCGCGTTCTCGCGGACTATCAGCGGGTTTCTGCTTCACTCTGTATGTGGAGCGGCCCTACCCCCCCCGGAGGGGTCGAGACCGAGATCGTCCTGCCTCCTAAAGACACGCGGAACGCGGACCTGACCGGAAAGCTTGTGCTCGGCAGCCGCATGTCCAAGACCGCACTTGCCAAAGCGGGCGCGCTCGGCATGGTTCGCGAGAGTTCCACTAACCCGGCTCTGTTGGACGAGCGGGACTGGATCAATTCCTTCGGAGACAAAGGCTGGAGCTTTAACAAAGGCGACACGCCGCTGGTATGTTTCTCCATCACCCCGCGCTCGCAACAGTACCTTCATCAATTGCTCGAGCGCGGTCCGGTGAAGGTTCGGGTGAACGTGGATACCCGTTACTATAGCGGCCAATATCCTTATGTGAGCGGAGCAATTATCGGTACAGACGGGCCTGGCGCCGAAGAGGTCTTTTCGCTCGGCCATATGTTCGAGGTGGGGGCCGGCGACAATGACACTGGGGTCGCCTCAATAATCGAAGCCACCGCTACCCTGAATCGGCTCATTAAGGAAGGCAAGCTGCCGAGGCCTAAGCGGACCATCCGCATCCTTGCAATGGGTGAGCGCTACGGCACACTCGCATATCTGTATGCCCACCAGGATAGGGTGAAGAGAACCATTGCCGGAATGTGCATCGACTCGCCCGCAGGTCTACAGAACCTCGCTGGAACGGAATACAACTGGGTTCTTAATCCGCAGTCGGCCACCTCGTATGTGGATGCCTTCGTCGTGCGCCTTGCCGAGGAGTACTTCCCCATGGTGGACCGCCCCGTCCACTGGAACGAGTACAGCAGCGGAACTGACAATGATCTCGGAGAGCCGATGATCAACATCCCCACAGTGGCCCCACGCGGCGGGCACGGTATCGCAGCGCATCACACTAGCTTCGATACTCCAACCCAGGTTGACCCCGACTCCTTGCGAGACCTTAGCATCATGAATGCCGCCTACACGTACTTCATCGCCTCGGCGGGTCCGGACCAGATGCAATGGATGGCGCAGTTGGCCTTGTCGCGCGGCTATGACCAGATCAACGCAGCGGTGGAGAATGGTCTCGACCAGATTGCCGCCGCGAAAAACGCCGACACCCTCGGCCGCCTGCTGTATTGGGAGACGGCTCGCGTCGACTACAACCTCATGCGCGAAACCAAGGCGGTCAAACAGGCAGCCGATCTTCATCAGGGCCTGGCCGGCCTGGCGTCCTTCGCCGACGTGCAGAAGGAGCGGATCGAAAACGCAGTGCAGCAGCGCGCCACGGAACTGCATGTGGGAAAGATTCAGCCGTCCGCCCCCAAGGTGAATCCCGAGGCTGAAAAGATCATCGTTCGCCGCAAGAAGATGGGCACTATAACGATGGACGACATCCCTGTCGATCAGCGAGAAGGATACCCTGCCAGTTCCTTCTGGGGACCCACTACTGCTGCGCTCTACTGGAGCGACGGGAAACGCAATCTAGCCGAGATCATCAAGCTGACAGAAATGGAAACCGGACAGTCAAATTTCGACTGGGTAGGTTATTTCAAATTCCTCCAAAAACACGGTTACGTCGACTTTGTACAGCAGTGATCTCAATTTTCGAATAGGGAATCGCTCTATCACTTCGTTCCGGGTTTATAACCTGGTCCCCGCAGAATTTGACCGGGTAGCGCATTTGTCGGCTCTCCGTTTGCGATAACCGGCGTTCCATTTACAAAAACCCAAGCAATGCCTTCTGAGTACTGATCAGGTTTTGCATAGGTGGATCTATCCTTGACCGTCTCCGGATCGAAGACGACGACATCCGCCTTCAACCCTTGGCGCAAGATGCCGCGATCGCTCACGCCAAGCCGATCCGCTGACTGGGATGTCATCCTTCGGATCGCCTCCTCCAACGTAAGAACATGCATTTCGCGAACGTATAACGCAAGGACACGAGTGTGCGATCCGAAGGAACGAGGATGTGGTTTGCCGAATGAAGTATTAACTCCTGCAGGAAGCGCAATGCCATCAGACCCCACATCTATCCATGGATTCTTGAAAGCAGACGCTACGCCTTCATCGAGGCTGGTATCCGGGGGGCCAATCTGAAAACCTTCGGATTTCTGTTGAATCAAGAAATTCACAATCGCATCCTCAACCGAGGTGTGCATACGGTCCGCAACCTGCTGAAATGTGTAGCCGTCAAATTCGGGATTGGCCGAACTGAAGGTGTACTTCGCAAAGGGTCGAGGGTCAGCATGAATTTCCTGTACGACCCGTGCTCGTACCTCGAGTTGCTTCAGGCGGGCCGTGATAGCGGCCGCGTCACCAGCCTGGGCCCAGGCTGGAAGCAGTTGACGTACATAGGTCCAACCTACGGTGTAAGGATAAGCATTGGCCGTTACATCGATGCCCTCGCTTCGTGCCTGTTCAATGTCACGAACAAAGCTCGGATTTTTCGCGATACCAGTGCCGAGGTGAAAAATCTCTAAAGGAATGTTTGCGCCTCTGGCGATCTGGATCGTCTCCAGTAATCCCGCTTCGTCAGCGGTTCTCATATGAACGGTGTAAATCCCCCCGTAGCTGGCAGCTACTTTCGCTAACTCAATCATCTGGCTGGTTGTGTTGAACGAGTTGGGAACATATACAAGGCCCGACGAAAGGCCGAAGGCGCCCTCTTCCATTGCCTGCGCGATGAGCCGCTTCATTTGCTCCATTTCAGTAGTAGTAGGGGTGCGGTCCTCATATCCCATCACAGAAGCACGCACCTGCCCCGCGCCAACATAGGATGCTACGTTGAGTCCGATGCCTTTCTTCTCCAGAAATGAAAGGAAGCCCCCAAGAGTAGTCCAGGTTCTAATTACAGGTGGTGTCACCATCATTGGGTCATCTACTGCAGGTCCAAGCACAGGTCCTGCGGAGAGATGTTCACCCATGACCTCTGTGGTAATGCCCTGCGTAACCTTACTGAGTCCACGACCATCGAACGACAGCCCAAACTCCGAGTGCGAGTGCATGTCGAAGAATCCCGGTGTCACTACTTTGCCAGTCGCATCGATCGTGCGTTTGGCTCGTACGGGGGCGCGTCCGACATAGACGATTCTGTCGCCCTTGATGGCAACATTGGCAAGGATACGAGGACTTCCCGTGCCGTCGATTACATGACCACCTTGGATAAGAACATCCGCTTCTTCCGTCGGTGGACTCTGGGCAATGGTCTGTAAGCCCGTCAGCCCTGCGCCGAACAACAGGAAAGCGAGCATAACGAGGATGGAGACCTTATTTCTATCGGGAAAGACGATGGTTCCGGACGCAGTCAACATTGAAAATGAAATTTCCTCTCTGACGCTCCCATCTTAAGTCGAGCGAACCAAATCCACTGCTCGACGACAAAAGAACAACTTCGGAGATTTTCCGTATATATGAGGAACAAAAGTATAGAGTTCCCAGCCTGCGTTGCAAGGAGTCACTTGTAAAGCTAACTTCGTAGGGTCATCCAGGCAGATTCAAAATGCCGTCTTCCAGCGATGAAATTCGCGGAAAAACCTACACGACCAGCGCGTTTGATAGCGGTTGCCTGTCATCTGGTGCAGAATGAATGCATGCCACCAAGGAGAAACTAGATGAGATCCCGCCGAGAGTTTCTGTCTACCAGCGCCGCCATGGGCCTATTCGCAGTGACTCGCGGTCGCGCTGGGGCGACACCGTTTTCGGATAATTCCTCCGTCACTGATCTCGAAGCACGTATCGCCCGACGTGACTTCCGTGGAATCACCAAGGATATGCTACCCACGCCCTGCATGGTCGTCGATCTGGACATGTTCAAAGCGAACGTCAAGCATATGGCCGATACCGCGAAAGACAACGGTATCAACGTAAGACCTCACGTCAAGGTGCATAAGAGTGTGGATGTCGCGAAATATCAGATTGCCGCAGGAGCAGTTGGGCTTACATGCGCCACCATCGCAGAAGCCGAACTCTTTTCCGGAGCTGGAATCAAAGGTGTCTTATGGACGAAGCAGCCGGTCGGAGTCAACAACACGCAGCGAGCGATCGCCCTCTCTAAGAAGGATCCCACCTTCATGTTCGTTGCCGACGATGCGCGGGTGGTCGACTGGGTCGAACAGGCGGCGGAGGCTCAAAACATTAAAGTAAAGATGCTGGTTTCGGTTTACGCAGGGATGACTCGCCAGGGAATTGAGAACGGTAAGCTCGCCGTAGAACTTGCGCAAAAGATCTGCTCCTCAAAGCATATGCAATTTGAGGGCTTTATGGCGTACTCCGGAGGCGCTGCGCACACCAAGGGTTTCGACGCACGCAAGAAAGCTTCGATGGAAGTTCTGGCAGGTGTGCGCGAAAGCAAGGATCTAGCTCTGAAAGCTGGCTTACCTGTGAACATCATCTCCGGAGGCTCCACGGGAACGTACAACTTAGATCACGCGAACGGACTGACCGAACTGGAAGCTGGCACCTATGTCTTCATGGATACCGAATATTTCATAATCGGCGGAAAAGATGGCGACATGAGGCGATACAACGACTGGCAGCCAGCCCTGACTGTCTTGACCACCGTCGACAGTCAGCATCACCCGAACATAATCACCACCGATTACGGCACCAAAGCGATTGCCAAATCAACTGACGAGGTAAAGGGGATGCCGTGGCTGCAGGTCGGTGTTCAGGGCGCTGAGTATGGCGCTTTACGATGGAAGGACGGAGAACAACCCCCGAAGCTCGGCGATCGCCTGGAAATCTACTGCACCAATCTTGATCAGAGCACCAATGCTTTCGACCGATATTATGTCGCCCAGGATGACAAGATCGTCGATGTATGGCCCATCATGGGACGAAGCGGCGCAGCTCAGCGCTAAGCGTATGTAAAGGCCAACACGCGTGCAGGTGGAGATCTTGTCGTGTTGAGGAACCGGTAGTCGATAGCTAGGAGCAGAATCGAAGATGAAGCGCTTGAGACGCTCGTCTACGCCGCCGATGTAACCACTCCAAACACCTTATCGCGAATGACCGGGCCATCGCCTGGTACGAGGCTGAGTCCCGGGAGATTTCGACATCCCCGAACTTAAAAAACGCGCCATTAGGACATTACGCCTATACGGGTTGTTTCGAGACGGTGTAATTTTCAGAGAAAATTCAGAAATAAATCTAGAGTTTGTTCGCCTAAACGGGAGTTGAATGATGCTGCAAAGTTTCCGTCTCGGCATTATTGGACTGATTGGTTTGTCGTCAGCTCATCGTTGTATGCGCAGTCCACACCTGCACCCTCTGGTAGTTCGTCCCCTAATACCATGGTGATGCAAAAGGATGGCATCGCTATCAACCTCGGTATCATGTCCGGCTGCAATCAGGCTAAGACCCACGTGCAGTTCGTCGCCACATCGTCGATTTCTATATGAAATCTAGGCGACCATGGATGCAGACAGCTTCGGCGATTCGGACCCGTGCGCCGATGATCGAGCAATATCTGAAGTGCCGTCTTACAAAAACTCTTGATGCTTCGGATGTATATTTCGAGTTCGCCCAGTATCGCGATTCACAAGAAGATTGCTCCCCAAGGAGACTCATATGACTCGTCTTTTCGGTCGTCTTTCTGTACTGGTGCTCACCTACATGACCGCCTCACTTGTAAGCGCTCAGACAATCACGAGCAGTATCAACGGAACGGTCACCGATCCAAAAGGCGCGGTAATCGTCGGTGCCAGGATCGTTGTTATGAACGTCGAAACGAACCTCTCGACTGCGACAACCACCAATGAGACAGGTGTATACAACGTTCGTTTCCTTCAGGTTGGGAAGTATGTCCTGACGGTCGACGCTTCTGGATTCACTCAGCAAAGATCAAAGGTCTTTACGCTCGAAGCAGGACAGAATGCCAAGTTCGACGCGCAGCTGGTCATCCAAGGTACGAATGCAGTCCTTGATGTTAGCTCAGAGCTGGTGCCGCTACTAAACACTGAAAATGCGCAGTTGGCTACAACGCTAGATAAGGGTGCCATTGATGCTGTTCCCATGGTTGGGCGAAACTTTGTCCAGCTCACTATGTTTGTGCCCGGGGCAGTAAGTACAACCCCCGCCAACTTTGCCGGCAATAGCGCGATAGGCGTCGGAGGCCAGCAAGTATCGGTGAACGGAAATCGAGAGCAGTCGAATAACTATTTGCTCGACGGTATCGAAATCAATGAGACGCTCAACAATGGTGTTGGTTACAACCCGAGTCCTGATGCTCTGGATCAAGTTCAGGTTGTTTCGGCAAATGCTCAAGCCGAATATGGCAACGTCAATGGCGGAGCAGTGATCGCGCTAACTAAGAGTGGAACGAGCCAATGGCATGGCAGTGCTTTCTATTACCTGTCGGATGGGTTGCTAGATGCAAATACCTGGGCGAACAAGCACAATTCCAAAATAACCCCACGACAGCCCTACACACAGCCTATATTTGGTGGCACAATCGGCGGCCCGATTATCAAAGACAAGCTATTTTTCTTTGTCGACTACGAAGGCGGCCGCTATCACCAGGGAGGGATAGGAACAGCCAGCGTGGCTACTGCAAGGATGCGACGGGGAGACTTCTCCGAGCTGCTTAATCCGTCGATCATGTGTGCCACTGGAGCCACCTGTACAGCCAAAAACCTGATTCAGCTTTATGACTCGTCAACACTCGCTTATAAACCCTACGCAGGAAACCTGAATGTTCCCATCTTGAACCCCGTTGCAAGTTATCTCTACGCGCATCCCGAGCTATATCCACTGCCGAATCAGGCACCTCAAGCAGGGACTCCGGCGACGAATAATTACACCGCACCACAAAAAAATCGCCGCCAGAACGATCAGGGTGATGTCAAAATTGACTGGCGAGCGACAGTCAAGGATAACCTTGCGGTTCGTTACAGTCAGAGCGCAAATTTCATCACGTCCACCCCCGTACTGGCGATTACGTTTCCTGTATCACCACAGACTCCGGTCTGGGGCATCGCGATCAACGAAGTGCATACATTCAACTCTTCGCTTGTCAATGAACTTCGCATCGGATTTACCCGTGTTCACGTACTGGGCGGTCTGACAACCGACACTACGGGGGTCTTTGGAAAATCGGGCAACTCAATCGTCGGTATTGGAGCCCCGCAGACATTAAATGGCTTCTCCGGGCAGGTCTTTTCTCCACCAGGCACAACAGGTCTTACAACTCCGAATGGCAAGGAATATTCGACCTTTGGCAATGCCGGAACAGCAACCAACTACGCAGACAATACATTTACTTATGCTGACAATCTGACCTATCTGCGAGGGCACCACAACTTCAAATTTGGGGCGCAATTTATCCGCTACCAGCAAAACAGCCTCTACCCAGGCAATGACGGTCTTCTTGGTCAGTTTGTATACACCGGGAACTATACCTCCAATCCCACCAGCGGATTGGCAAACAATACGCAGGGTTACTCTCTCGCAGATTTCAATCTTGACCGCGTCGCTTATTCCGGTACCGGGAATGCAAGTGGCCCGCTTGGTCCCACCGGGCAAAGGCAATGGAGAGATGCATATTTTGCACAGGATGACTGGAAGATAACGCCGACATTTACAGCAAACCTCGGTATTCGCTACGAATACGATCAACCGATGTACGAGGTTAATAACAAGCAGGCCAACGTAAATATGACTACCGGTCAGCTTGTATATGCAGGCGTAAATGGTGTTAGCCGTGCCACAGTAAATCCTTACTATGCAAGCTTTATGCCTCGTATCGGATTTGCTTATTCCATGACGCCTCGATTTGTTGTACGCGGCGGTTATGGAATTCAAAATTACATGGAAGGTACAGGGGCGAACCGGCGTATCACCATCAATCCTCCTTTTCAGACGCCCTATTTCGCAGTGGGGTCTGCGCCGAGCACAACCAACACCGGGCAGTATTTTCGAGTTGAAGATGGGTTCAGTAATCCTGCATCGCCGACTCCCTCTTTGTCGTTGAATGCATGGGCAATGAACATACGGCCGGCATTTATTTCCGAATACAGTCTGACTACGGAGTATCAGTTCAGTAATACGACATCCTTAACAGTTGGCTATATAGGAGAAGCGGGACAACATCTGATCAATCACGGTTCTGCCAATCAACTACGTCAGGCGTGCGTCATCGGCGGTATCGTCCAGTCGAATCCAAATAGTGCAGCGTGCGCTACTGCAAATCCTGCACCCTACAAGTCGTTGGTTGGACAGGCAGGCTCGATCGTCATCACAACGTCCGACGCGATGATGAATTACAACGCACTCCAATTGACTCTGCGACAACGCAACTGGCATGGACTGGTGAGTACCCTTAACTACAGTTATGCGCGTGCGATGACGAATGCGGTTGGCTTTTTTGGCTCAACAAGTATTGCTAACGCCAATAACTATAACCAGGACTACTACAATAATCACGCCGAATATGGTCCCACCAGCCAGGACGTACGCCACAATATCAATGGAGTTCTCAGCTATGAACTTCCGTTCGGGCGGGGGCGCACGTTCGGAAGCGATATGAATCGTGTTTTAGATGGAGTGGCAGGCGGATGGAAGGTTGGCTTCACCGCAGTGGCCTACTCCGGATTCCCGGTTACTATCAACAATAGCGTGAACAACGCCTACACCAATAATAAGATTCAGAGGGCCAATCACTACCGTCCGCTAAATATCAACGGACGTAGTTTAAATGCGTGGTTCGGAACCGATCCTTCAGTGTCGTCCTGCGCCACTCGCGGCATAGACAACGGCACCTGCGCTTATGGGGCTCCTGCTGATGGCACTTATGGCACAGCTTCGGTGGGTTCAGAACGAGCGCCCGGATACCAGCAGTATGACGCTACAGCCTCCAAGGACTTCAGCATCTGGCGGGAGCAGAAACTTACCTTCCGTGTAGACGCCTCCAACGTTTTCAACCTTACCTCGTTAAGCAATCCGGACATCACGGCACAAAGCACAACCTTCGGCCGCATCACAGCCGTCCGCTCAGGACCACGACGCTTACAACTTGCGGCAAAATACACTTTTTAGAGTCGATCATGACAAAATGAAGGGCTCTAAAGGCGAGGCCACTTTGCAGAGGATTGTTTTTTGTATGACGGACCAGTCTGTCTCACCGGCTATGTACGATCCTGACTCCCAAGAGGGAACGCAATGGCGATAGAGACGGTAAATCGACAGGATCCCCGGTATGCCACTCTGATCAAAGGAAAGAACTCGCGTTTTCCCGCTTCACGGGAAGATTTGCCTGCAAGGATCGAGCTCTGCGATACATCAGAGGATGTTGCCAAAGCCCTTCAGAGCGCGGTAAACGATGGACTGAGACCCACGGTGCGCAGTGGAGGGCACTGTTACGAGGACTTCGTCTATAACAACCCGAGTGGCGCGATTCTCGATCTAAGCATGTTCAATGAAACCCTTCCTGTGCCGGGATCTCCGAAGTACCGCATCGCCTGTGGCGCTCAGCTTGGCGAAGTTTATACCGATCTTTTCAAGCGTTATAACGTCACGATCCCGGGAGGTACATGTGGCTCCGTAGGTGCCGGGGGACACATTTGTGGCGGAGGATATGGCCTTCTATCACGGCTGCATGGAGTGACCAGCGACTGGCTTACGGCCGTCGACATTTTTACGGTAGATGCGGGAGGAAAGGTCGTGGCTCGCCGGGTAGATCAAAAACATGACTCGGAGCTTTTCCGAGCGTGCCGTGGTGGCGGTGGGGGGAACTTCGGGATCATTACAAACTACTTCTTCGACGATCTTCCACCCGCCCCCAAGGAAGTCATCACAGCCAATATCAGCTTTTCATGGCCGGAGATGACCGAGGAACGGTTTGAGACGATCTTGAAGACGTATGGAAATTATTGGGAGACGCGGGGCAGGGATCGGGATACGTGGGGAATGTTTACCTTATTTCCCTTGACGCACCGCACGTCAGGCCATTTCGGAATCTCCATACAGTTCTGCAATCCTGACGGCACCTGCAACGATACGAAGGTGCTCGACGAATTCATCGCTCTATTCCAGCCATGCAAACCCGTACAGACGACCCCGGCGACGATCGCCGCCGGGGCAGGGGAGAGGAGTGTGCACCATGCCCCGCCCGAAGCGTGCTGGGGACAGCAGATGATGAGCCGTCATCTCTGGCTCGATGCAAACGTGCGGGGTAACGGTGGCGGCGGTGCGGGAGGAGAGCAAAGAGGAAAACATAAATCTTGCTACATGAAGCGCAACTTTACATCAGCCGAGATCGCGTGCATCTATAAACACCTAACCCGCACAGTGCCGGGCGCGGATCTCTCCCGATCTACGCTTCAGGTCGATTCGTACGGAGGAGCGACCAACCGCAGTGAGCTGATCGACCAGACAGCAGTGCCACAACGCGCCTCTATCATGAAGTCTCAGTTTGTGACCTACTGGAATCGCTCTCAGGACGACGCAGGAAATTTGGAGTGGATCAAAGAGTTCTTCACTGATCTATATTCCGGACCGGACGCGGATCCGAGCCATAAGGGGACTCCATATTGGAATGATCACTATGAAGGTTGCTATATCAATTATCCGGATGTGGACATGCTCGCATACCCCTTCTGGCCTGAGCTTTACTATGGCGAAAAAGGACTGGTTCCGATGTTGCAGAAGGTCAAAAGGCATTATGACCCAAACAACATCTTTCACCATGCGATGTCGATACGTCCCTGACACTTACAGTACCGCTTGGTAGGAGGATGGATGAAAAATCGTTTATGCGTTGCGACCATCGTTGCCGCAATGGCGATGGCAACTGCTGGCTCTTCAGCGCAGACCAAAGAACCGGCAGTCAAGGACGCGTCTCCATGTGCTGATGTTCCGCACAGCGATCACCCCAAGCAGATGCTTTCGAATGGAAAGCTCGACGTGCTCGTCTTTCTTCCGGACAAAAATAACGGCTACTATCGTTCAACACGGTTTGACTGGTCCGGCGTGGTTCCCTGTGTGTCTCTGAATGGGCACCGATTCTTCGGGGAATGGTTTGCTGACTACGATCCGTTGAAGAACGATGCAATCACTGGCCCAGTCGAAGAGTTTCGTGCCGATGGCGGTCCAATGGGTCACAGCGGGCCAAGAGGCGAGTTCGTTGCACCAGCGGGAGCCATTGGATACAACGACGCTAAGCCGGGAGGTCCCTTTCTGAAGCCGGGAGTAGGTATTCTGCGCAAGGTGGACGACAAGCCTTATCAGTTCGGATTTCCTTATCCCATCGTGGATACTGGGACTTGGACAGTACAGAAGAAGCCGCGCTCCATTCTCTTCCGTCAGGTTCTTAATGGACCCGATGGATACGCTTACGTCTATGAGAAGGTGTTGAGCATCGATAAAAATGACACGATGACTCTCGAGCATCGACTGAAGAATATGGGCAAGAAAATGATCGAGACGAATGTCTACGATCACGACTTCTTCATGCTCGACGGCAAGCCAACAGGGCCGGGGATGGTCGTTCACTTCGCCTTCGAGCCCAAACCAGAAGATCCGCTCGGCCCAGCAGCCAAAATCGAAGGCAAGGATCTGATCTTTTTGGATTCACTTGGGCCTCGAAGAGGAGTTTCCGGGTATTTGACCGGCTACTCCGACAAAGCGTCCGACTACGACTTCAAGGTCGAGGACACTAATACCAAGGTCGCGATTCGGCAGACCTCCGATCAACCTTTGTCCCGACTTTACTTCTGGTCGACGCGCACGACCATCTGTCCGGAGGGTTACATTCATCTCAAGATTCCACCTGGGCAGACTGGCCGATGGAAGATTCATTACCAGTTCATCGCGCCAGCGCATTGAGGTTCAGGTTAGAACATCTTCCACAGTCGACGAGCGCTGGAAACTGAAGCTTCAACTGCTAGTGATTCGTCGTGGTCCTGCCATCTTGGTTGTTATTCGAATCTGATGGCACATAGGGATAAGGACGCCAGTCCTGGATGGTGGGTTGGCCTGGAAGAGGACGCCAATGGGATGGACCGAAGCCCTGCACCCGCAGCTTCGTCCAGCGTTTCGCCTGCCGCACTGCTTCGGATGGTGGTTGATCCCATGGCTCGCCTGAAATGGCGTTGAGGTCGTAGACGATTTTGCCTTCCTTGATAGTGAGTTCAGCTTGCATCTTTTTGTCGCCTCTTAGATAGGTGCTATATGCATCATCGAAGCCAAAGTCGCCATGCTGGATACTTAGAACGGCTACGTCAGCAATGGCACCTTCAGAGAGGTTTCCCAATTGTGTTTGCTTGATCTCTTTTGCGGGATTCCAGGTCATGTCGCGAACGACTTCGGTTAGCGGCATACCCATGGCGAGATACTTGTCACCTACATTGAGCATGTCTTTCATTCCTGCGTTCATGCTCTCAATGTGTAGATCGGTGGAGATTGAGTCCGGTGCGAAACCAGCCTTATATAGGGGGATGGCAGTGAACCAGGCAAAGCTGGCTTGGCCATGTCCTACGTCAAAATAGATACCGCGCGCTCGACCTTCTCGCATACCGCGACCTGGGCCACCGGTTTTGAAATCCTGTTCTCCCCGTTCTCCTGAGAACGCATGGGTGTAAATATCGCCGGGACGTAGCTTCTCTTCCAGCAACTGATACATAGGACGTTCTGTTCTTCTGCCACCGAAGTCGACCATTACCGGGATGTTCGCTATCGTGCCAGCCTTTACGGCCTGCTCAACGGGTATCCATTCCGGCCCCATGTAGTGGGCAGTCTTGATTCCTACGATGATATTTGGATACTTCTTTGCCATGGCCGCAGTCGGCTCAGCCTGCATGTCGGTAGTGTCGTTCTCGAATTTTCCCCCACGCATGCCGTGACCCACTATATTGAGCATGGCAAGAACGCGTGTTTGTGAGCGGTCGATAATGTGGTCTTTGAAGTCTTCAAAGTTGCGCCAGCCGGAGCACCCGGCATCAACAACTGTTGTTACGCCAACTCTGAAGGTAAAACCATCGGGGTAGACGGAGTTGTCACCAGCATAAGAGTTCCGCTCGCCGGTGCCCGCGTAGACGTGGACGTGGATGTCGATCAGCCCAGGCACAACATACATGTCCTTCAGTACGACTGTCTTTACGGCATAGTTGGCTGGGATATCCTTGGCCACCTTTGCGACTCTGCCATCTTTTATGGCGACATCGTATATCTCGTCAACGCCATTCTTCGCGTCGATCACATGTCCCCCTTTGAGGAGCAGGTCATAATCCGGCGAGCTGGAAGAAGGCACGGAAGGCGTTTGTCGGGCCCAGGCTCCTAGGACTGAAACTGCCAAGAGAGCAACTAGAGCCATAAGACGCAATTTCATCGTTTCTCCTTTGGAGCTTTGAAGTTTTGGACGGTCAAGTAGTCGGATTGATCCCGAGAAGACGGAGCATTTTTGATCAGTCTGACCGTGTAATTGAAGTCATCCAGCAGGGAAGCTAGCGTTTCAGCCAGGCGCCGAAAGCCTTGTGCGGACAAGCTGCCAAACAGATGATCGTTGATCTTTTGCCGCTCCGGGCCTATCTGGGCCACCCCTTCCCACCCAACCTGGGTCAGATGAAGCAGAACCCCACGACCGTCATTGGGGTTTCGACGTTTTTCGATCAGGCCGCTCGATTCGAGATTGATACCTTCAGCGGCGATGAATGCTGTGCTCACGTGAAGTCTTCGTGCCACATCGCTTACGCTGATCCCTTTGCCGCCACTATTCGCCAAAACCATGATGATGTTGTATTGCGGTGAGGTCAGCCCGAGCAGAGAGGCGAGATGTGACCGCACGATCTCCAGCGAAACGCCAAGGGTCGAGAAATCGTATAGGAATTGGCGGAACCGATGATCCGTCTTTCCCTGGGGATCAAGCAGCGCAGGCGAAGATACCGAGGGGACAACCCGGTGTGTTCGGGAGATCGGCGGCTTCTTCTCGCCATCGATCCCTCGTGCTTCTTTATTGCCCGAACCACGGCGAGTCTTACGGGATGGGGCAGATGACATAGCATTTCCTTGGAAACGAATAATAAACTTAGTTAAGCTACTTGACTATTTTCTTTTCAAGCTCCTATGCTTCACCCAGGTCGTTCCGGTAGCCCACACATGCCGAAAAGCGGAGCACAGTATCTCGCCAGCCTGCAGGATGGACGCCAGATATTCCTGGATGGCGGGCCTGTCTGCGATCACGTGAACCATCATGCATTCCGCGCCAGTATCGCTTCAGCGGCTAAGATGTTTGATTTCCAGGCGACACCAGAGAATCAAAGCAAGATGACATTTGTGTCACCCAAAACAGGCGAGCGGGTCAGTCGCATGTGGCAACTCCCTACTTGCTATGAAGGTTTGGTTGAGCGACGCAAGGCGCTCGAGGCATGGGCTGAGCTGTCGTGCGGCTTTCTCGGAAGGTCGCCGGATCATGTAGCGTCGGCGTTATCCGCGATGTATATGGGGCGTCATCTCTTCGGAGAACGAGGAGAACGCGCGGTGACGGATTACTATGAATTCGCCCGCGATAACGATCTATACCTGACCTACGCCATCATCAGCCCGCAGGCAGACCGCAGTAAAAGTGCCAGCGAGCAGTCGGATGAGTTTTTAGCTGCGGGCGTGGTAGATGAGGATGCCGAGGGAATTACTGTACGCGGAGCAAAGATGTTAGCGACCGCCGTTCCCATGGCGAATGAGGTGATGGTCGCGGCGATCCAGCCTCTGAAACCTGGAGAAGAAAAGTACAGTTTCACGGCAATGGTGCCACTGGGAGCAAAAGGTGTGAAGCTCCTTTCACGCAAATCGTTCGAAGCCTCTGCTTTGTCTGCTTTTGATAATCCCCTCTCGTCGGCATTCGACGAAAATGACTGCGTTCTTTATCTGGATGATGTGAAAATCCCCTGGAGCCGAGTCTTCGTTCACAGCGACATAAAGCTCGCACAGGCACAATGGCATTCCACCCCGGCCCATGTGTATCAAAACTACCAGTGCCAAATTCGGCTTGTGGTAAAAATGCGTTTTCTGCTTGGGCTGGCACGTAAGATCGCGGAGACGAACGGCATCATCGAAATCCCCCCGGTGCGCGAGATACTCGGGCAGATGGCAGCTGAAACATCTATGGTTCAAAGCATGCTCGAAGCCATGGAGATAACAGGAACCCAATATGGTGCATATTTTGTTCCCAACGCAAGCAGACTGTACCCTGCCATGGTCTTGACGCAACAACTTTACCCGAAGCTCATTGGGCAGCTACGGGAGTTATCCGGCGGAGGCATGATTATGCTGCCTTCCTCAGTAAACGATTTTGCCAACGCTGAAATCGCAGGCTTAGTCGCCAAGACACAGCGTTCTCCCGCCACAGACTCTAAGGGGCGCGTGAAGCTGTTCAAACTCGCCTGGGATGCTGTTGGCTCAGAGTTCGGATCGCGCCACCTCCAATACGAGATGTTTTATGCAGGAGCGAACATGGTCACACGGAGCCATGCCTTTCGCACAGCAGATTGGGAGGCCTCCACTGGCATGGTGGACAGGTTTATGGAGACGTACGATCTGGCAGGAAGAAAATGACGATCGACCCGAGTAGTCTCCGCAACGTGCTTGGTTGTTTTGCTACTGGAGTTGCGGTTCTTACCACGCGAGCGTCGACCGGGCAACACGTAGCCGTCACCATTAACTCGTTCTCGTCAGTTTCATTGAATCCACCCTTAATTTTGTTCGCCTTGGCAAAGAGAGCCAATGTGCTGCCACATTTTCAATCGGCGAAGAACTTCGCTATAAACATTCTGTCCCATGGCCAGGAATCGTTATCGAACATGTTTGCCCGGCCATCCTCGGCAGACTGGGAAGAGATTCCTTTTATAGAAGGAGAGAATGGATGCGCTCTATTCGCAGACTCTCTCGCACAACTCGAATGCGAACCGTATGCGGAGATCGATGGTGGGGATCATCGGGTCTTCTTCGGTACAGTCATCAGGCTTCACTTGCATAGTGTTGTTGATCCTTTGCTGTTTTATCGTGGTCAATATGGCAGCTACTCCCGCTCACGATGGGAAGAGAATGTCGTTCAGGATGGAACTTTAACTGATTTCTCTATCGGAGGTTGGGGATGATGTCGCTGAAACTTATCAGCGAGAAAGGTCCGGTCTCTGCGGAGATTAATAATTTGATCATTGCTGGCTGGACGGGACGCGATAGCGGAAGCGTCGAGCATCATATCGCGGAACTGGAAGCCATAGGAGTCGCGAGACCGCGCACTATTCCTTGTTTTTATCGTTGTGGCGCTAATCTACTGACAACTTCGCAACAGATCGATGTGACCGGCAACGATTCAAGCGGAGAAGTCGAGGTCGTCCTCTTCTCGCTTTCCCAGGGCCTCATGGTAGGCGTGGGATCGGATCACACCGACCGCAAGGTCGAGGCGTATGGCGTAACAGTCTCCAAACAAATGTGCCCGAAACCGATCGGAGAATCGGTGTGGTCTTTCAACGACGTGGAGGAACACTGGGATGAACTTATTCTTCGATCCTTCGTTCACCGTGACGGTCAGCGGCTGCTCTATCAGGAAGGAGCCGTGACTCGTATGCTCCCTCCTAAAGATCTCATCTCACGATTGACGGGAGACGATACGACACTTCCCGTCGGCACCGCAATGTTCTGCGGCACGATGCCATTGTTGCAGCCAATCGGCCCAGCAGAGCGATTTGAATTGGAATTAGAAGATCCGGTCAGGCGCAGAATCATCAAGCACAGCTACACAGCGTGCACGCTTCCATACAGCGACTAGAGGAACATATGCCGATAAAGAAAGAGCACAAAGAGTTTTATACCGTCGATCTAAATAACGGGTGGGCGACCCCCCCGGGGTATCCCGAGGGTATCCAACAGCAAATTCTTGCAGGAGAGCTCGACGAGGCAAACAAAACCGGATTTCGAACAAGACATCTGCGCTTTGCCCCGGGTGTATTTACAACAAAGCCTTTTGTCCATGACTACTGGGAAGAGGTTTATCTGCTCTCAGGCGACCTGATCGTGGGTTGTGATGAACACGGGAATGGCGGCGAAAGCTTTCCGCCGAA
>Ga0163163_10001341_pt1 | contig 20762 bp, 11 predicted proteins | sample S65metaG_FD_119766 | JGI IMG/M metagenome (GOLD analysis project Ga0163163, IMG submission 119766) | Switchgrass rhizosphere microbial communities from Kellogg Biological Station, Michigan, USA - S6-5 metaG | ecosystem: Host-associated > Plants > Roots > Rhizosphere > Soil | place: USA...
CGATAAACTTCGCCCATTCCGCCGGCGCCGAGGAGGCTGATGATTTCGTAGGGTCCCAGATTGGCGCCCGGGGCGAGACTTTGTCCGAGGCCCGGTCCGAGGCCGGTTGCCAGGGAGGCGCCAGCGGACGCTGCCGGGCGGCGCGGGTCCATCAGCCGGGCGGCGTCTTCCAACGCCCCGCGTTCGAGAAACGATCCGGCGCCGGCCTTTCGATCCGCCTCGAGAAGACGCCACACCCCGGACCGGAGCCCTTCCTCGGCGGCTGCCAGGGCCGAAGTCTGCTGGCTTTCGGGGAGTTCCCGGAGCCGTTCAAACAACTCGACCACCTTCTGGTACTCTGCCGGAGTCATCTGCTTGGACGCGGGCCCGTGGCGGGTTGCAGTCTCGAGTACAGCCAAGCGCGGGCAGCGCGCCAGGCACGGACCACGGTAGGTTCGGAGATACCCAGCGCGGCGGCGATTTCCGTGTTTTCCATGCCGCCGAAGTAGCGCAGTTCCACCACCTGCGCCTGGCGCGGATCGAGTTGGGCAAGTTCGTTCAGAGCGTTGTCCAGATCGATGAAGCCGGTCGGACTCACGCCCGCCGCGGGTCCCGCCAAGTCCTGGATAGTGGAGAGATCGGCCTGCGGCATCCCATTGCCTCGCTTGCCGGTGTTCTGGGCACGCGCGAAATCAATCAGAATCTGCCTCATCAGGCGGGCGGAGACGGCGAAGAAATGGGTTCGGCTGGCCCACTCGATGGGTGCGCCGCTGATGAGCCGGACAAAAGCTTCGTTGACTAGCGCGGACGGCTGCAACAGGTGCCCTTCGCGTTCGCCCGCGAAATTGCGGCGGGCGATGCGGTGAAGTTCGGCGTAAACGATGGGAGTCAGGCGAGCGAGCGCGTCCCCATCGCCACCGCTCCAGGCCTTGAGCATCCGGGTCAGTTCGATGCTGGGAGGGCTCTGGGAATCCATCGATAAGATCTTATCGCAATCGTGATCGTGATCACCCAATTGTGAATCTCTCGCTTACTCAATTGAAGGAACTGGTGATGTCGATCCGCGGGACCCGCAGGTTGGATCCCTGCAGCCGGTCCATCCCCAGTGCGTTTTTCTCGCTGCCACAAAGGGCGGCGATAGTCGCATGGTCCAGCGACGCAGGCAATTGCGCCTCCCGCTGGAACCGAGCCTTCATGAGTTCTGATTGCCGCGTCGCCACGGAGCCCGGGCGGCAGCATGGTCCGCATCCAGCTACCGGTACCTCGCCAGGATCTCTTTGACCTGTCGATCGGGTCTCGGCTCCATCCGTCCGCCCAGCCGCCGCAGTCACAATGTAGGATCCTACCTTCGCTCAGGCACACGTTGGCGGCGTGTCAGCGTACCCTGACTACGCGAGAGTCGATCGAAATTTTTCGCGTGAATCGGTTGTCGATTCTTGATCGCCGGAGCGCGCAATTCTCGCCTCTGTATTCAGGAGGGCTAACGATTCGAAGCGCCGCTACGAGCGCCTCATCCCGCATTGCGCCAGCTTCGATCGACCGCCGGACTATTATCCCCGTTTCGCGTTGCCGCCACTATTGCTTTCCTCCGCACCAGTGCCAGCCTCGCACGAATCCACAACAGGAATCTATAACCTCGACCCGAAGGAATTGAATCATGCCGAAATACGTATCGCTTGTCTTTCTCGCTTCCATCGTCCTGATGCAAGCGCCAGCCGGAGCGCAGACCCCGACCGCGGCCGAACAGCAATGTGCCCAAGCCGTGCAAGGCAATGTAGCCTGGAATCGCGCGGGCTCGAAAAACTGGGGCGAAGTGAACTTGCGCAACGTTTGCAAAGGAACAACGAACGTAAGCGCCAGGATCTCGTGCTTTCAAGCGCAGATTCAAGCGCACGATGACTGGGCGCGGGGTATTGCGGAATGCGCGGGAAGTGGAGGTGCAGTTGAACAGTCGCCAGCGGACTTTTACACCGTAATGGTCGGTGACACCCAGATCCCCCGGGTGATCAGCCAGTTCGATGTCAGGGCCTCACGCATCCTCAAAGGGTCAATTCTGACAACGGACGGGAAGAGCATAGAGAATGACGTGGCCTCATGCGTGAGGAAATGCGACAATCACCCATCGGTTGATCAACATCCCGAGACCGAATGTAATTCCTTCACTTACGTCTCGTCGACCAGGGCTTGCGAGATGAAGAACGGGATGGAATGGGCGGACGGAACGTTTGCCGGGTACACGAGCGGCGTCCGCGGCACGGGAAACGGCCACACCTTCATCAACGAGGTTTCCGAAGCGCACAACAAGAACTTCGTCAAAAGCGTCAATACACTCGCCGGACAATTGGGAGGGCAAAAACTTCGAGGCATCGTGGTCAACGGCGATCTGACCGAATTCGGGCAGGCCTTTGAATTAGGCAAATTCAAAGAAGTGTACAACCCCGGCAACCTTCCCGCAACGCTGTACCCGGGTTTGGGCAACCATGACTATTCAAACAATGTCAACGATTGCGCCGAGAACAACTGCGCGAACCGCATGGTGTTGTTCCTGCGGGATGAGATCCGGAACCGGCTCAAACTGACCAGCTTCGATTTCAAAGAGACCATTGGATATCAGTTTCCTTCGATCCGGAATGTTTACGAGGGGAGCCTGGCGTACTCATGGGATATCAACAATGTGCATTTTGTCCAGTTGAATTTCTTCCCCGGCTATAACACGTCGTGGGAGAGTTACGTTTCCTCCGCCACGCCTGACGGCAGTCCCGGGGCGAGAACGTTCGCCTTCAAAATCAAATCGTCAATGGAGTGGTTGCGGGCCGACTTGTACAAGGCACGGCGCGATGGCAAAGCCATTATCCTCAACTTCCACGATCCGTCCGGCCACTGGGCTTTCACGCACGTTGAAAACGGCAAAACCGTCGGTGACGCGCACTCTTATCCGAATTTCGAAGCCGAGTTCAATAAGCTCGTCAGCGATTATGATGTGTCCGCGGTTTTCGCGGCTCATATTCACGGCTGCGTTGGAAGGTCCTGCGCGGAAGACGGCGGCGAGTTACTCTCCACCAGCGGACGCGACTTCAAGACAAGACTTGCCGATAACGGCCAGCAGGCTTACGGAAGCGTTCCCTGGTTCTACTCGGGCAGTCCTATGTACAACACCTACGTCCTACTGGGCTTCACCGGACAGGAAATGACGGTGGAACGGGTATACAGCAGTAGCGGCGCCGTGGATAGGATGGATAAGAATGCCCCGATTAAGGTCCGGCTCAAGACTCCTAGAAAGGAGATTGCCCTGCCGCCTACCGATGGCTGGGTGACCTTTTTCAACGAGGCGGGATATGTTTCGCGCTATACCGTGACATACCTGCTGAACGGAATACCGCAAACGAAGTCTACTGGCAACGTCGCCCTCGGGAACAAGGTCAAGATCGACATTCCTGCTGCGGCCACCACCATTCAGGTGATGGGCGAGGGCCAGACCGGCCTGTTGGACAGCCCGGTATTCAACACGAAGGCCTGGAACAACACGTTTTTCCAACTGTACCCCAAGCCGCCCCAAGTGTGCTTCAAATCATTCGGAACCACCCTCAACCAAAAGTGGGACAACAACTGTCAGTAGTAGGATGTCAGCGTACTGGCCGCACACCCAAGCGGCCAGTGCGTTGATTCGCCACGTCTTCTTGCGAGGGCTGGCGTTGAGGTAGCGGGCGCAACGTTACGATTGTAATCCCGCGGATGGGATGGCCAAATCCAGTCGAGGATGGCGTCAATAAGCACGCGTATTTGGATCTGGGCTCCAAAGGTCCGAAATGCTCCGGGATGCGGCCCTCGAGTATCCGCACCTTGCCGGCGGACCCAAGAAATTTGGCGAGCTGGCATCGAGGCATCTGCCAGCGTGGGAACCGGCGTACACCCAAATGTTTCGCTCGCGTCTCCGACTCGCGAATTCAGTCGACACAAAGGACACTCTCACTGAGTGCCCATCCGTGCTGTCCTCAAAAAGGTTCAAGCACCGAATCGCCGCCGGCAATATGTTGTTTTGCCGGAGTTAGCCCATATGAATCGCAGCCGCTGATTCTGTCGGGTCCGATGAAAAAGGACGGCGCAGTGGGCCGCCGCCGTCGAAAGATCGAAAGCCTTTCCTCAATTCCTACGAGCATGAACTTGACGGGAAAGCCGGGGCAGATCGTTCGCTGAAGGTCGCCTTACTGCACGGAAGTGGGCGGGCGCGGGGTGCGTGGAATCTGTGCGGCGCGTGGGGTTGTGGGCGTACCCGTTTCCGAACAGCGGCCGCGCGGGCGGGGACGTCGAAAAGGGACAACGAAGCGGGACGGCTGCAGTCCCTGCGCCGCTTGAAGTCGCCTTAGTCGATCCGTGCTTAGGGGGATGAAGAATCGGGATGCCCGCGAGTCCGTGGTTACGGGCTTCATCGCTTGTCCCGAAACTTACCGGTTTTGAGACGCACCGAGTGAAGGCCTCCCAGGCCTGGATCAATCGTGTCCGCCCTGTCGCTCGGCGTCCACTATAAACTTACCTGAGCTACGATCACTATAAAACGCAGAGCCGGGTGGATGATTGAGCAGCGGAATGATCCTTGGATCGTAGTTGGCTACTGTGTTGACATCAAATATGCCGATGTTGTCAGCGACGCTTGTGTATTCTTCGGTCTCGTCGCCAGCAAAGAAGCTCCAGCCGCTGTCGTCAGCGTCGCGCGGCTGCTCGCGATAAAAGTAGCCGACAAGCTGGCCGTCCACGGTGATGCGATCAGTTGCGAGGCATCGACCGTAGCCCTCGGCCAACGGCCTGAACTGATCTGGCCCCATGGCGAACGAGTTCTTCTTCATAGACCGAGCGTACACCGACGTGGTGCAACGTTGCTTCAAAACACGATCGCGGAAATGTCGCGTCCCGAACCCTACCCGTTTCGGGACAACCCGTTTCTCGCTCGGCCTAGGCCAGTTCGTTGAGCTTTGTGAGGGCGGCATGGATCGTCGCGACGCTGGCGCCCATTGTGGCGGCGATCTCCCGGTAACTCTTTCCTTGCTTGCGTAGTTCGCCGGCCACGTCTCACCGGAACACCTTCGGCTGGCGACCTATTCGGCTTGCTCGACCGCGTGCCGTGCGCCTGGGTATACGCCATGGCTGCCGTCGTGCGTTCGCTGATCAGTTCGGCTTCGAGTTCCGCCATCGCGCCGATGATCGTGAACATCGCCTTGCCCATCGCTGTAGACGAGTCGATTGCCTCCCGAAGGGAAACGAACTGGACACCCAGGACGCAATACTCATCGAGTGCGTTCACGCGGTACTTTGACGCTTCGGGCAAAGCGGTCGAACGCGACAACCGCCACGACACCGAAGAGACCGCGCCTTGCGTCATCCATGAGCCGCTGAAGTTTGCGGGCGGGCCGACGTGTTGATAGAGTAACTCGGCTGCCGACTGAGCGCTCGCGGGCATGGTCTGCATTCGCGATGCCCTCGAACACCGACCTTGATTGGAAGTCGCAACGCTGTGTCCATGGCGGGAATCTTTAGCACGCCGCTTCCAATCCCCAGCAGCGCCGAGATCAGGCCCGCTCCGTACATAAGCTCGAGCCCCATTGGCAACGCTGAACGCGTTAGTTCACGCTGCCGCCGGATGCCCGATCCAGATAGCTCGAATCGAGGCCTAACGTCTCACTCCATCCTCTTGAACCCGCCGGCGGCGGCGCCTCTGCGAGTTCGTTTTCCTCGCCAGCATCTGCTGCGCGGATACAGCCAGCACAATCGCGAAAAGGAATGATGCCGGCCATCAGAACGCCTGTGAGCGCACCGAGCGTCGTGGCCACTTCGAGGACGATCGCAAGGCGTATGTTAGTCAGACCTTCTCCTAAATAGGAGGACGCACTACTGCACGAGCAGGCGATTACCGAAACAATGCTGGCGCCGATGGCCGTATGGATTTCAACATGTCCGAGCATCGTGAGGATCGGAACAATAAAGATCCCACCGGCCATCCCCAGCATTCCGCCAAGCGCGCTTGCCCCAATCGACACGGCGAACAGCCAAAGGACGAACTCCGCGCTCATTTCGTCCCACCTGTCTTGCGCAGCAATCGAGTCTCAAACCGCACGAGATCACCGCGGTAATGGAGCTTTTCATAGTCCACGGGACGGTCGCCGACCGTGTATGAAGTGCGCTCAACCAGAAAAATCGGACTTCCCTTCTCTATGCCGAGCGCTTGAGCGACCGCCGGGTCAGCGGCGACGGCCTCCAGCCTGTAGTCAGCTTCGATCAAGGGGATGTTGTATCGCTGCTCGAGGAGCGTAAAGATCGGCTCGGTCTCGAGGTCGTTGGTGATGATCCGCTCCCCAATGTCCTGAGGCAGGTATGTCTCATCGAACGACATCGCGGTGCCATCTGCCAGCCGGACGCGCTGAATTCGTACGACTAGAGTTCCGGTGGTCAGTCCGAGGTGGTGGGCGACTGTCTCGTTCGCCGCAACGACTCGTTTGTCGACCACGCGCGACGTGGGATGCCGGCCCATGGCGCGCATGTCCTCGACGAAGCCGCTGCGTTCGGTCAACTCCTGAGTGATCTTAGGTTGCGTGACGAAAGTGCCCTTGCCCAGGCGGATCTCGACAAGTCCACGATTCGCCAAGTTTTGGATCGCTGTGCGGATCGTTGTCCGGCTTACTTCGAATCTCGCGATCAGGGAGTCCTCCGTTGGGAGCTGGCTGCCCACCGGTAAGGTGCCCGCTGCAATCTCAGAGCCAAGACACTCTCGACTTCCGCGTATATTTCCAAATGCGTTTATTGCGACAAGCGTTTTCGCTCGAGATTTGCCCAAGCGTTCTATCGCCTCAATAACGAGCCAGTCCGTCAGAAGCGGTGCCTCTGTAAGGCTGTCCGCCCATTTCAGGAGGTTAGCAATACGCTCGGGTTTGGAGCGCACCCTGAGGTGTCCGAAAGCACATCCTGCGAATGAAATCACGAGACCCAAGGTCTTGAAACTTTCTTGTCGCGCCACCAGCAGCGAGCAGTATCAGGGACGTCGGCCTGCTGGTGGGCGATGTACATTCATCTTCCTGAATCGGCAAGCGGCTCTGACAATGCCGACGCCTGTCTCGCGAACGTTCAATGATGAGGTCGCATTAAATCTGACGAGTCGGTTCCTTTTTTAGGGCGACAAAACGCGCAGCGACGGGCAAGAAAGGAGGAGTAAGGTGATCTTTGAGGAGTCGATTCGGGGCGGCGCGGCTTTGTATTTCAGTATACTGGTGGTTCAATTTCACAATATTTCTCATGCGAATACCTGCGTCCGCACGCTTTGTTTTGCACGTCGTCTTGTCGGCTGCCGCTTCAGCGGGGCTGGTCACCGCTCAGGCTCTGCCGTGGTATCTGACCGACCAGTTTCCCCAGCGCTCGGCCACGGGCGTTCCCACCAATACAGAGATTGTGCTGGCCATCAACCGCGACCTGCTCTACCAGGCGCAGTTCACTCTCACCGATCCGTCCGGAGCGAAGATCAACCTTGATCCGCGATACTACACTTCACAAACGATTGCGGTCGGGCCGCCTAAGCTGCTCGATGCGAACACTCGCTACACCTTCACCTTCAAGCCTGGCGATGGCAGGAACGACCCGTATTCGTTTGACTTCACGACAGGCTCCGGACCCGACACTTCACCACTTCAACTGATCGGTTTCGATCCGCCGCCCGGCACAGCGGGAGTGGGACTGAATGGCCCTGTCACGTTGCAGTTCAACAAGCCGCTCAGTGTTATGACGAGCGATGCGATCTCCGTTACTTCGGGATCTAGCGCTCTTACTCCGATCGCTACCCTCGCCACGGGCTTGGATCGCGTCGTCGTGAGATTTTCGCCGGCAGTGATCGGGCTGACGAAGCTCTACCAGATCCTGGTGGACCCCTCGAGGTTTACAGACGCGTTTGGCAACCCGGGCCAGAAACCGGCAGTGTCGGCCAGTTACACGACGTTTGCCGCGGCCGGACGTCAACCGGTGGCGGTGCTTGGCGTGTTTCCTAACGCGACGGATCGGAACATACCGCTCAACGCCGCAGTACGGGTTTTGTTCAGCGGGAGTTTGGGCTACACCATTCCTCCTGACGCGGTCCGCCTGCTCGATGCGAACGGAAAGGCGCTCAGCGTTCAACTCAGTATTTTCGCCGGTGGTTATGGCATTCAGCTCAAGCCGGCGGATCTGCTGGCGGCCAGCCAGACCTACACGATTCAGGTGTCGAACGCGTTGAGGGATGTGGATGGCTTTCCGGTGCCGGAAGGGAGTTTTGCTTTCACGACGGGAACGGCATTCGATCTCACGCCGGCCGCGGCGATGGGTACCAGCCCGCCTTATCAGGCCGCTCCACAACCGGCGAACGTGCTGGTGGTTCTACGCGCCAACAAGCCGATCATGCCGCTGGCGGCGATCGAATACTCTTCCACCGGGAGCCCGACCAGCAATGGCGGCGTGCGGGTCGCCGGTCCGGCGCGTATTTCGGACGACGGGCTTACGTTTTATATGAATCCTCCGGCCGGGCGGCATTCGAGCATCAGTATGGAGGATGTTGTCGACTACGCCGGCAATCCGTTCTTCGGGAGCACCATCGACGTCACTCCGGGGTCGGCGGACGATAACCAGCCTCCCGTCTTGCTCGGCATGATTCCTGGCGACGGATCGGTGATTGGGAATTCCTACTCCACTATTGCGGCGCTGTTCGATAAACCGCTCTCCGCCGCCCTGAGCGCGGGAACCGTCCGGCTGCTGCGAAACGGCCAGCCTGTCGTGGGCGCGGTTCCTAGCTTCGATGGCAACCGAGTCACCTTTTCGTTGAATGGCCCGCTCGCCCAGGGAACTTATGTTTTCGATATCAATGGCGCGCGCGATCTGGCGGGCAATGCGGTGACCCCGGCTTCCAGCACGTTTACCATCGGGCAGGTTTCCGGTTCGATGAAGTTCGTTTCCTCGACGCCCGCCAATGACGAACAGAACGTGGACGTCAACACTTCGATTCTCCTGACGTTTGACACGCCGTTGGTGCCTTCTATACTGGCGACCTCGGCAGCGCTATCGGATTCAGCTATAGGCTTTTATCCGGCCGACGTCCGGGTGGACGGTAACAGCCTCGTGCTGCGTCCGCTGCACGCGTTGTTGCACGACTCTACCATCCGCGTCACCTACACGGTCTCCGATTTAGCGGGTCACAATGTCTCGGGAGTGATCGCCTTCCGCACCGGAGCGAGCACCGACGCCGCGCCATTCACGGTGACGGGAGCGGTTCTTAGTCAATCCCGCATTATTCCAGGCGGCTCGGCGGCGATTAAGCTCACATTCTCGAAGCCGGCCAATCTGTCGCAGGGCGGAGTCAGCGCCGTCTCCAAGGGCCAATCGGTGCTTTCGAGCGTCGTGCAAACGGTGGACCACCTTGGGGCGATTGTCACCGCGAATAGCGTGAGTGGGGATCTCACGCTTGTGGTTGACCAACGGGTTACTGATTTGAGCGGCGGCGCGGTTCAGCCATTTCGCGCCACTTTCCCGCTTGGCTCCGGCGACGGCTCTGGCGTGTCTCAGCTGAAAGCCATGCGGCCCCCCGCAAACACAACCGACGTGCCCGCCAATACCGCGATCTCCTGGTTTCTGTCTCAACCGGTGGACCTCGACGCCCTCCAGTCAGCGCTGGTGATCGTGGCCGACGGACAGCCCGTCAGCGGTGCGTATGAAGTGACTCAGGATCGATCCACGGTCACGTTCCGTCCGGACGCGCCCTTCGCTTCCGGATCGGTAGTCGCGGTGCTCATGCGGACTACTGTCTTTTCCGCTCCGACTGATCTTCATTTCACGATTGCAGCGCCGTCGACGTCAGCCGTCCCCATTGCGTCGCGGTTCACGGGTGGAGGAGCGCCCAACGCGGTGATCGAAGTGGAATTCACGGCGGAGGTTTCGACTGGACAAAATCTAGCGGCGCTGTACCTCAATGGCCTTACGGTCGCTGTGCAAACTAGGGAGTCTCATCCCCGGCCGAGAGTGCTGCGGTTCACGCCGGTCACGCCGCTTGCGCCGGGCCACTACAATCTGCTGATTTCGCCCAAGGCGGGGGGCGCCTACTATGGGTTCGATGTCAGAGGGGCGGCGAACACCGCGCCGTCCACGACCTATTTTGCACCCGGTAACGGCTCGACCGGCATTCACACCAACGCGTTCATCCACATCGTATCGGCGAATGTGATCAATCAGCTCTCGATCAATCCCGCGAACTTCACCGTTCAGGCCGCGGGCCGCAATATTCCCCTGGTGGCGGCGCAAACGCCGAGCATCTTCCAATACAACAATGGTCTCGTCATCACGCCGACCGAGGCGCTTCCTCCGAACACGGCGATCACGTTGACCGCCTCCGGGTTGGAAGACATCTATGGCACACCGATTCCCGCCAAGACCTGGCAGTTTTTCACCGGCAGCGGCGCCAGCTTCAGCGGGCCCGTTTTGGTTGAAACGAATGCTCCTGTGTCGGTTCCGAACGGGACACAGTTCGGCTCGTCGCTCGAAGAGATCCCGTCGAACCTTTCGCTGATGTACCGCTTTGACCGGCCTCTCGATCCGGCGATGCTGTTTCCCAGCGACCCGAGGCCGCCTGCCGGCACGCAGTTGAAATTCAGTTTCAGCGACGACCTGATGACGTTTACGGTCACGCCGGTGCCGGGATGGCCCAAGGGCCAGGAACTCCAGTATCCGTTTGTCTATTGGTCCAGATTCATCGATCTGGCAGGAATCGAGACTCCGAGCTCGATCAATTCACACTTTCTGGTGGCGTTCGATCCCAGGACGAGCCGCCCACAATTGACGCGGCTGTTTCCTTCCGATGGGATGAGCGGATTGCCTATGAATCCGCGGATTATGGCGACGTTCGATCAGCCCGTGCTGGGGGCCTCCGCAGGCAGAGTGCGGCTGTACGACGGGTTGACTCCCATTCCGTTGAACATCACGCAGGACAATTTGACGACGCTCAGCTTCGTTCCTGCTGTCCCGCTGCGCCCTGACTATCACTATAATCTGACCGTCGAGGGCGTCACGGACGCGAGCGGTAACGCCATGGACGGATCGGTGACGCGTACTTTTTCCACCGGGGCGCTGCTCGATTTCAATACGTTCACCGCTAGCATCTATGCGCCAACGGTTCGATCGTCGTCGCAGGTTCCGATACGAGTGACATTCAACAAGCCTGTCAATCCCGCTTCGGTCGGCCCCAACAGCATTCCTTTGAACAAGGCATCGGCGATCGCCTCTTCGTACTATTGGATTTCCTTGAGCGCGACGTACACGATTTCCGACGATGGTATGTCGGTGCTGATCACTCCTTCCGAGCCCTGGATTCCGGGCTGGCCTTATCAAGTGCTGATCGGGACCGTGCGCGACTATGCCGGCAATCAGGCCATGTCGACTTACTCATTAGGGTATCCAGCCCTTAACTTTACCGGCCCGGTGTCGACATCGTCCAATGCGCCGGTGGCCATACCCACGCCCAGCGACACGTCCACGAAGGTACCGTTGAATACGCGGCTCGGTGTGACCTTCGACCGGCCGTTTCTGCCTCAGGCGCTCGATTCCGTTTTCCGGTTGAGCCGCGATGGCAAGGTGCTTTCCGGAACGCTCACGCAGAAGGACTCGGCGGTGACGTTCGTGCCCGATGGGCCGCTGGCCAACAGTACGACGTACCGTATCGACGTCGGCAGCGTCATCGATGCAGCCGGAAACAGTTCGGCTCCGGCAAGCGCGACGTTCACCACAGCGGACATTTCCACGCCGCCTTACCAGCAACTGACTCTGCTTTCATCTACACCGGCAAACGGGGATGTGGGCGTGGCTCTTGACACTCCCCTGATCTTGCGGTTCAGCGCCGCGATCGATCCGGTTACGGTGAACCGGATCACCGTGCAATCGGGCAGCGTCGCAGTGAAAGCAACAGCGGCCGGCAATGTTGTGACGGTCACTCCCGTGGGCGGTTGGCCGCCCGCGCAGGCCGTGCAGGTCGCCTTCACCGGATACTATTTCGGATCTATCACCGATCTGTCCGGCACTGCTTACAATTACCCCTTTCCCTTGGTTTTCCGGACCGTTCCCGCCGCGCCGGACTCGATTCCACCGCAATTCCTGTCGATTTCGCCGGAGTCGGGAACGCAGCTTACCCAGCCTTCTCAATTGTTCCTGTTGAGCTTCTCCAAGCCGGTGTCGTTCAACAATGGCGGACTTCTCATTTACAGCGGTTCTCAACCGGCAACCAACATCACATCCTCCTATCCAAGCGACGATCCCAACACGACTGCATTTACACTCACGCCGCCTTCGAACAGTCAGGTCACCGTTAGTGGGACGTCCGCTATTACCGACCGTGCGGGGAATGCGCTGGTCAATCCGTTCACCGCGCAATATCCCACGGCGACGATCGAGACGGGCAACCGCCCGGGCGTTGACTCGGTTACTCCGACGACTTACTCGAATCCCACGCCGACCACGCCGATCGTGATTCACTTCACCAAAACGATGGATACCTCGACGCTGGCGCAAGCCATTCGAATTACTCAGGATGGCGACAACATTACGGGGGTTCTCGACTTTTTGGATGCGAATCACACGGCACGGTTTTCGCCCGCGAAGCCATACAAGGCGGGATCGCGCATTGACGTCTTCGTGCTCGAAACAGCGGCGGATGTGATGGGATTGACGTTCTATCAGCGCTACAACGCGTCGTTCATTATGCCTGTGACACCACCGGCGACCGTGTCGGTGGTGCAAACGAGCTTCTCGGGATGGGTGGCGTCGTCCGCCGCCTCGGTCGCTGTGCGGTTCGACCAGGACCTCGATCCTGAGACGATCCACGGCGATTCCGTGTGGCTTCGCGTGGGACACCGGTTGGTGGACGGCGCGGTGTCACTGCGCGACGCACGGACGATTCGATTCTCGCCGGCGCAGCCATTCTCGGATGGCGAATCGTACGCGCTTACGATCAGCACCAAGCTCCGGTCGACGTTTGGGAGGCCTGCTGAGGCCGTGGAAATTCCGTTTGAAGTCCGCGACGCCGCAGCCGCTGCTGAGCTCGACGTTGTCGAGTGGAGTACCTATGCCGGACAGCCGGCGGTTCATGTGCGTTTCACGGCGCCGGTGGATCCGCTGTCGCTCGATGATGTCCACCTCAATCTGCCTGCCGCCACCTACGTCGCCCACAACCACTACGAGCTGTGGCTGGTGCCGCGCGGGAATCTTCCCGCAGATGAGAAGCTCACGATCGAATTCCCCTCGATGGCCGACCGCGCGGGCCGTCCGCTGATGGTGCGCCCCATGCGCAAGGAGATCCGCCGGTAATGATCCTCTCACGGGCTGCGGCCCTTACTGTTTTCACGACGGCGCTTGCTTCGGCGCAGACGCTGTCGACGATCCTGCCCGCCAACAATGCAACCGGCGTGCCGCTGAATGCGCAGATCATCGTGGCTTTTTCCACCGGCACCTATCTGATTGGGAGTCCGGTCAAACTGACCAAGGCCGGAGTCGCGGTTCCCGGTACGATCAGGCTTCCGGACGCTGGCGGCGCGGTGAGTCCGCCGAGCGGCTTTGGTGGATGGTATAAGTTCACGCCCGCTAAGGCGCTTGACCCCAACTCGCGCTACGACGTCGAAGTGGATTGGCCGACCGGCGCTCCGCTTTTGACGAGCTTTACGACTGGATCCACCATCGACAGCGCTCCGCCGAAGCTGGTCTCGACGGAACCGGCGGCGGGCCAGACTGGCGTCACCTCGACGACGGTCTTAAAGTTCCACTTCGACAAGCCGCTTGATCCTTTCTCATTCCGTGACTACTGGTTCACCCTGAACGCATACAACAATGGCTTTTCCGGCAGCTACGCCATGGATCGCCGGCTTGATCGAGACACGGTGCTCATAGGCACCAACAACTACGTGGTTCCAGGCGACGCTTACCGCTTGGACTTCAATCCGGCTGGCATTACGGATTGGCTGGGGAACGCGGTGCAGAGCTTCCCGTCGCTACCTTTCACGTCCATGCGCTACACCGAAACCGACGGGCCGATTCTGACCGGATCGTCTCCCGGCGAAGGCGAGGCAGCCGTGCCGATCAACTCCTCTGTCGTTGTTGTCTTCGACAAGCCGGTAGCCAAGAGTTCGCTGGCAGGGGTTATCCAAATCGACGCGGACGGCAAAGCCATCCCGTTCCAGGCGACCACCGATCAGTTCGGACAAGGACGCGCGATTCTGCTGCGTCCCTCCATTCTATTCCCGCCTAATGCCCAAGTCACGGTTACGATGACCGGGTTGCTTGACGCGAACGGTGTTGCCGCGCCGGTCCCTCTGCAGGTTCACTTCCGTACGGGCCTTGCGCCAGATACCAGAGGACTGCAAGTGGTGAATGCGCCTCCGAGTTCGATTCCGCGCAACGGACGGATTCTGATCACGTTCAACCGCCCGATTTCGCCGGTTATGCTCGCGCTGGGCGGCCTCAATGTGACCAACAGCTACGATCCGCGCTACCAGAACATCACTCCTTATCAATTGTCCGCGGATCGCCGTACGCTTTGGGTTTCGCCGAACACGCCACTGCCGGCCGGCACTTTCAGCACCAGCCTCATCATGCCGTGGGACACCACGGCCAATAGCGGGTTCTATGTCACCTCGGGCTTTACGTTCAGTGTGACTGGGGACACCGACTCGCAGCCGCCCTCAGTCCTTGGCTTCAATCCGTCGGATGGAATCGCAGACGCGCCGCCATCGTCGAGTCCGATTCAGGTTGCTTTCAGCGAACCCGTCACCGTTGACGACTCCACCTCGCCGTCTTTCCAACTTCTCGATGCCAATGGCCAGCCGGTCAATGGTACGTTTTCCATCATCGGCACGGTAGGAACATTCGTTCCGCAAAAGCCGCTCTCCGCCGATTCGGGCTATACCATACAGGTGTCGAACATCATCGACCTTGCCGGGAATTCGCTTGCCTCCAAGCAGGCGGCGTTCCACACCTCCACCGGACCGTACGTCAGCCCCTTCGCGCTTGTGTCGTCCGATCCGCCGTCCAATGCCGCCAACGTCGCCGCCGACGCCACGATTACGCTGACGTTCAACCGGGCCGTGAACCCGGCCAGCGTAGCCCTCTCAGGCGCTTTTATTTGTTCGGCCACCAGCCTTGCTGTAAGCGGCCGCTTCATCGTCAATGGAGCCGTCGTCACTTTCGTTCCTGATTTTGCGCTGCCGCCGGGCGCGTACTCGTTCTATCCCGGAGGAATTACCGATGCCGCTGGTACCCCGGCTGGTGGAACCTCGATCGCGTTTCGCGTTGGCGGGGGCGCGGCGGGCAATGGCAAGGCGCTTTCGGTTGTTTCTACGTCGCCTTCGGAAAATGGCGAGGTCGCATTCCTGCTTCCTCGAGTGCTGCTTCGCTTCTCGGCGCCGTTGAACTCCATTTCCGTCAACGCCTCGAATTTCACGGTTTACGGCACGAATGGACCTGTACGGGACGTCAAAGTCGCCCTTAACAGCGCTACGGAGGTTGCGGTGTCGTTCGTGCCAACCGCGGGGGACGTGGTGACGCTCTACGTCAACTCGTCGGTGGCGGACGTTTATGGAAATTTCGCCCCTCCGTTCCGCATCGCCTTCCGTGTCAGCCGGCCGGCCAAAGCTAACGCTCCGCCGGGGGTGTACGTGACCCCGGGGAACTTTTCCGGAGATAGCAGCAATGTGCCTCCCGAGACCGGGATCACGGTGTTGTTTACATCTCCCGTTGATCGCGCTTCCGTTGAGCAGGGCGCCATCTTCGCCAGCGCTGACGCGTTCTATGACGGCCGCTTCGAATGGGCTCCCGATTCGACCGCTTTCACTTTTTGGCCTTCGTCGCCCCTGCCGTATCGCGCCAGTGTGAATGTTGTGTTGGCGAGTCCCGCGCAGGACGTGAACGGAAATGAGATCCGAATGCCTACGAACTACTCCGGAAACAACTTCGCCGTCGCCGACGCGCCGGCACCGCCTTCGACTTCGCTTGCACTGGTAGCGAGCAACGTCCCCGACCCATTCGGCAACATTCCGGCGAACTCTGTGCTCGATCTGGTCTTCAATGCCGATCTGCCGGCTTCCGCCATCCACGACGCGACGCTCAAGGGCGGTGCGGAGACGATTGCCTGCACGGTCAGGCAAACCGGAGCCCGGAGTCTGCGGTTCACGCCGCAAAAGGCGATGACGCCGTACGCTTACTATACGTTCGAATACGACATGGGAGTCAACGGCAAGTTCAACTTCTTCCTGAACCCGCGCCCGCCGGCCGCGCCCAATCCGGATATCATCGGATTCGGTCCGAATGATCAGGCTGCGCCGATGAACTCACGCGTTGTTGTGGCCTTCGCTAACCCGGTTTCGCACCTTCCCGCCGCGACCGCCATTCAACTTCTTCTGAACGGCACGCGGGTGCCTACGCGAATTAGTTGGTCGCCCTTGAGCACCTCGGTGACGCTGAGTCCTCTCGGACTGCTTGCCGCAAACACGGAGTACAGGGTAAATGTCGACGGCTTTGAGGATATGGCGGGCCAGCCGATTCCACCGCGTTCCTGGACGTTCCGCACTTCGTCAACCACCGATTTGGAAGCAGCCGCCCTGGTTGGCATGACGCCCATCTCGCCGGTCATCGGTCCGCATGCGACGTTCTCGTTTACGTATTCAAAGCCGGTCGCCGCATCCTTCCTCGAAAGCTTTGGCATCTATGCGTCGAACAACGGGTCGATTGACGGGCGCATTTCGATGTCCGGCGATCAGCGCGTCGTGTACTTTACACCGAGCAAGCCACTGCCTGTGGGAGCGATCCTCACCTGGGGCCAGTCCAGTGGAGGTTTGGTCACAGCGAACGGATTCGCTTTTGGGCCGATCGCGCCGGCGGTGTCGAGCGGCTTTCAAGCGCCCCAGTCGTTCCGCGTGAGTCTCGACGCGGGCGATAGCGGCGCCGCTCCGCCGTCCGTCACCGCATCGACTCCACCCAAGGGCGCTTCCGACGTTCCGATCAACTCGCAGATACAGGTGCGTTTCGATCAGATTCTCGACACGGGCTCGCTTGCCGGTATTCAGTTGCTCGAGAACGGAACGCCGCTCGCCTACGCGTCCCAACTTACCTCGGATGGCATGACAATCAACGTGATCCCGGTCCGCCTGCTCCAGCCCGGCGCATCGATCCGCTTGATCGTTTCCGGTGTCCGCAACGACTCTGGTACTGTGATGTCCGGCTCGTGGGAATCGTTGTTCAACGCGGGGTTGAGCTTCGCCAACTCCGCTCCCGATGTTTTGTCCTCGCCGGGTTACGGACAAACTGAAGTTCCGCTCAACTCGCTGCTGCACATCCGTTTCAGCCGCCCGCTGAATGCCCTTACCGTCAACGCGAAGACCGTGATTCTGACGCTGCAGGGCGCCGGCAACGTGGTTTCGAATGCCACTCTCGAAGAAGGCAATCGAACGATTACGGTTCAGGTGCCGGGCGCGCTTGCGGCCAACGCAGCGTACACACTCGCTTTGCCCGGCGTTACCGATCTCGCGGGAAACGCAATCAACGGCTTCGCGGTCCGCTTCTATACTTCGACCGGCGCTGGCGCGAAATTCGCGGAGCTGGTGGCGCTGGATCCGCCCGATGGATCGACGATCATTCCTGATTTTGCCCTTCAGGCCTTGTTCAGCCAGCCGGTTGATTTCCGCGGTGGCAATGCTTCGGTTTCGCTGACTCGCGCCGACGGCTCATTGGTACCAACTACGATTGTTCCGGTCGCGGGCGGAAAACTGTTCGCCTTCAAGCCCGTTTCAACGCTGGCCGATGGCGTCTATGAACTGAGCCTTTCCAACATCGCGGATGTCTCGGGAAGCGCCCTTCCGTCTGCGCGAAGCAGGTTTACCGTCAGTGCTAACGCGGCGGCGACGACCGCACTGCAGTTGGTTTCCTCGAGTCCCGCCTCTGCGGCTGCGGCAGTGCCTGTGAATTCGACGATCACGCTCACCTTCAATCGTCCGGTGAGCGCCGTGAAGGCGGCGCAATTGAACCTTGCGTGGTCGGGCGGCGCCGTGTCCGCAACGGTGGAAGTGACAGGTGCGACTGTGAAGTTCACGCCGAATGCCGCGCTGCCTGGCGCCACTCAAATTCTGCTTACCGGATCGTTCTACGACCTGCTTGGCGCCTCGCGCAGCGTCTTCCTATCGTTTACCACCGGAGCCATCACTGACACCACGCCACCGCAATTGGAGTTCAGCAGTATTTCCGACGGAACGACGATATCGCCCGCCGGCACCGCGGGGATCGTATTGCGGTTTTCAAAGCCCATGATCATTCCCTACCAGGCGATTCAGTTCCTCTCGGGCTCAACACCGATTTACATCAGCAGTCCGTTCGAGGTGGGCGAAGATGGTCGCACGTACACGCTTCGCGTGACCTGGCCGGAAAAGGCGCACGTTCTCATCGCCTCGACCCCTGGGGTCACGGACTTTGCCGGCAACCCGATAACGCCTTTCACCATCCGGTTCGACACTACCGCGTATGGGAATTCGTATGGTCCGTCTCTTATCTCTACGATCCCCGCCGACGGCGCGATCAACGTACCCGTCGACCAGCCGGTGAGTTTAACATTTTCCCAGCCGATGCTGACTTCGAGCGTGCGCGATAGTCTGCGCGTCGTCGATCAGGGTGTCATTGCCTCAGGCGCGGCCACGCCCGATTCGACGAACACGACCTTCACATTCCAGCCGGACAATTCGTTCGGGGCGGGAGATAACGTCCGCGTCTATCTTCCGTCGCCGGTCGCGTCGGCTGCGGGCGTCGTAACCGGCCAGGACATTCAATTCGGCTTTCGTACGCTTTCGGCGGCGGGAACTACTGCCGCCGTTTCGCCCGCGGCCTTCAACGTGTCCGAGAGAAGCATCGACGTGCGCTGGGATGGCCTCATTGACGACTCGGTCTGCGACAAGGCGTATCTCAGCATCGGAGGGATGCGCGTCGTGGCGGCTTGCCATGTGGTGGCCGCCGATCAGGCTCAGTGGACGGTTGCCGAGCCTCTGTCGACAGCGGCGACGTACCGCTTGGTGCTCGATGGCACGCACGAGATTGCGATCTCGCCGGCACATCCTCGCACGTCGTCTCAGCTTCCGCCGATCGACTCGATCGAGACCGAAGCTGGGGGCGTTCGCTTGTTGCACTTTCGTGAGCCGGTGAATCCTTTGCTGCTGATTCGAGGTGCGGCTGGCGGCTTTACGATGCGTGTAGGGGTTGACGGGAAGACGATTCGCATCACTCCCAGCCGCCCCGGGACGTTTGTTATTCCGTGGACTGTCGCGAAGTGATTTCCGAAATTCTGCTTGGCGAGGAGGCGTCAAATTCGCGGCCCGGTGTGACTCTGTTGAAAACTGAGTCGCTAAGAACACTCAGCGCTTGAAGAGTTCGTGAAGTATCTACGTCAGTCCCGGTAAGGAGATGCACTTCTGCGAAACCTCTACAGGACCAGTACGGCGGCAAAAGATCGAAAACGACCGAAACACGCACTCTCCGTCGATCGGTGAAACCAGTTCGGGACCTGAAAATATCGCTACCTCATTTATAATCAATATTTTACAGGAGAATTTTCAACCAGGACATTTGGAGGCCACCTGCTATACTGAATATAGATAAGAGCGCCCGCGGATCACTCTCCGCCGGGCGCTTTTTCATTTCTGGACCCGACGAAGAAAGGATTCTCTCAATGACTACCGAAAAGCAGATCGCCGCCAACCGCGAAAATGCAAGGCTCTCAACCGGCCCTCGAACTGAAGCAGGAAAGGCCGCCCCCTCAACAAACGCCGTCAAGCACGGACTAACCGGCAGATTCGTAATCCTTCCCGGCCAACAGGAAGCGTTCGATGAGCTCGAAGCCGGGCTCCGCGGCTCCCTGCTCCCCAGCGGACGCTTCAGGAACTCATCTTCCGCCGAGCCCTCACCTCCGCCTGGAACCTCCACCGCTGCGAAGAAGCCGAGGCCGACAGCTATCGCATCATGCGCCAACCTGGACTCGATCCCATGGTAGGTGGAGATCATGAATGCATCGGTCGCGTGCGAAGGTACGCCCGCGAAGCTGAGAACGGATTGTACAAAGCAATGCGCGAACTCGGGAAGCTACAGGAAGAGGCGAAATCCCGCAACGAAGCCAATGTGGCCGCGCAGGCCGCCGGAGCAATCGCCGACGCAGAGCCGCCGCTTTCGGAGGTCTGCCGCTCCCAGCCTGTCAACAAGTGCATCACCCGGCCGCGCGGCAATGAAAAAGTCGAATTCATCGACCGCAAGCGCCCGTCCGATGGCTCCGACAACCGAAACAAAGCCGTTCCGGTGGATCCAGTCCTTCCGGCCGCCTCAAGCGCAACCGCTTGAGAGCCTGAAAATCTCCGACAGCCTCTGAAATCTCTCTTTTAACCGAAACAAAGCCGTTTTCCCTTAAACCCTTGATCCTAGAGCACGCAGCCGACCCGTCTACTCTCACGAATTCGCGGACAGCGGCTGGAATGGTCCTTGAAATCCGAATAGCCCCGCGCAGGGCTCACTCGAATTGTGCCCATCGAAACCGCTATTGCCGCACTGTCATCACTACCCGCCGATACGACGTCAGCGGCGGCGATCCACTGTCCGTCACCTGCAGAATCACGTGAGCCATGCCAGTCCCCGAACATCTTCCCCGCCCCGCAAACCACTGCGGACGGCAGGCCGCTGTGGGAGTAACCACCGCCTTCGCCGAATCCCCGCCTTCAATCGTCACGGCG
>Ga0163163_10001342_pt1 | contig 20762 bp, 15 predicted proteins | sample S65metaG_FD_119766 | JGI IMG/M metagenome (GOLD analysis project Ga0163163, IMG submission 119766) | Switchgrass rhizosphere microbial communities from Kellogg Biological Station, Michigan, USA - S6-5 metaG | ecosystem: Host-associated > Plants > Roots > Rhizosphere > Soil | place: USA...
CTCCGCCGAGAATCTGTCACGCAGGTGCGCCGGAACCGAATCCTTCTTCACGCGACTCGGATTGGTTCGTGATGTATGCAGGAAGGTTCCACCGGTTCGACCGGCTCGATTCACCACTTCTTCCGTGAGAACCTGGAAGTTGTTGCTGTTGTCGTAATCCTTGTCGCGAACAATGTCGATCAGGCCGCCCCAACCACGCTTCAATCCGATCACCTGGTAGCCTTCGCGCAGTGCCCGGAACGTCACGGAACGTATCGCGGGGTTCAAGCCCGGCACATCTCCGCCACCTGTAAGAATGCCAATTACGCCCTTTTTTCCATTCGCCATCGTGCTAGTCCTTTGGAAGGTATGAGTGCTAACAGGAAAGAATATCAACGGAGAGCCACTCGCGTCCCGATGTTTTCACAGCACGCAGACAGGAATCGCACAGCACGAGTTTTGCTTATGCACTTATTAGAGATTTCTATCAGTAGGCAGCATTCACTACGCCACACCTTTTTCCAGGTGTGCGCGGACTTGCTCAAGAAGGCCTTCAATCGCTTCACCAGCCTCGCGAGTGGAAAACTCCTCGTCGAGAGCGATCATCGGGATCTTCATTTCATTTGTCATGGCAGTCACCCTGGGAGCAAATTGCGGGCCCGCGACCACCAGTGTCGGGCGAATCGTCCTAACCAGGAGAATTGCGTCGGGGATCGTCTTGGCCGACTGAGTTCGGAAGCCTGCCCGCTCGAGGGATTCGCGCAGATATGCAAGGAGATCGACTGATTCGTCGAGACATAGGATTGTCCCTTCAGCAAAGGTCGAGGTGCTCCGTGCGTGGCTTTTGCTGTCGAATGCTGCAATAGCCTGGGTCTCGGAGCTGTGGAGGCTCAGAACACCGCTCAGCTTCGTCAGCTCGATCACTTTGCGCATTTGCTCATTGGCCCCGCAGAATTTCACCCCAGCGGGTGTGTGCTTCGTGGTCGACGCCAGACGAACCAACATCCCGAGGCCGCTGCTATCCACGAAGGTGATCGCACCGAGGTTGACGACCACGTTAATGTGATTATCGATATTGCGCTTGACCTCGTTGCTGAGTGCTACCGAGTCCTCACCGGCGACCAGCCGTCCGCTGCAGTCCACAACGGTTACATACCCGACTCGACGGCTCTGAATGGTTAGCGGCAAACAATTCCTCCTCGCGCCTGAAGTTGGCACAAGTTCCCCGTGACAGCTGATTGCCTAATAGACCCGGATGAAGGTATGAATTGGAAAGAGATGCTAACACGGAGGCCCGAAACGCTGACACACTAACCTATGGATAATTTCTTTGAACGAGCCTTCTTGCGCGGCGATTTCGGTCCCAGCGTTCTCACGGCTCGATTAGCCAAGTGATTAGCCTCGTGATTGTCTTCTCGCGGAATACGCATGATCGAGAAATCCAGCGACTTCGCCAATTTTCGACAGGTCCAGTTCAGTGAATACAGCCGAGGACTGTGGCAGGTATAAACACCATTCATCTGACGAACGACTACTTCCGAGTCGGAATAGACGCGCAGTGCCTTGGCATTCATCGTTAAGGCTATTTGCAGGGCTTCCAGGAGAGCCACATACTCGGCGACGTTGTTGTCATGGTGCCCGATCCACTTGGCGATGCTGAATGTGCCGCCGGCTGAGTCCTGGATTACTACACCAATGCCCGATGGCCCGGGATTTCCATGTGAGCCACCGTCAACGTATGCCACTAATTCAGACATTCCGATTCCTAATTATCACAATGCGGCAAGTCAATGGATGCGTCAAGGAGTTTAGGAGGTACCTACAACACATCGTTCCTGTGGAAAATTTTGTGTATATCGAGGAACGCTGTAGTAGAGCCTTGGTACGTCATTCATTTGCAGCATATTACAATTCGAATAATCGGTTCAAAACAAACTTCAATTGCACCAACCTCGGGCGTTGACATTTTCCTATCTGCGCGTAGGATTGCCCCATCGATGGCCGAAAGGGTTGGCTTAAATAAACCTTTGCCGATCCGAAGTAGGCTGAGTAACTAGCAAGGCAGGGCGACCTGCCAAGCACTTGGACCCGAAAAAACCGACTAACCTTGCGAGAGGTAGCCGGGGTTCAGGATCGCGAAAGCGATGGTTGCATCAAGGACTGCGACGGTGCATGTATCCGGGTCGCGAACTCCCTCGCAAGAGTTGGCGGCTGGAGCATAACCAATGTCGCAGTCTTTCCTATTTTTGTAATAGCCCCACCACTACGACTCCTCCGAAACGACATCCGTTCCAACGCGTTGAATCGCCTCCAGGCATAACCACCGTGTTTCGATGAAAAAGGATGCAGAAACCGGGAACTGGTTCTGGTAGGAGCGGTAGGACTCGAACCTACGACCCTCTGCTTAGAAGGCAGATGCTCTATCCACCTGAGCTACGCTCCCACAGTGACAGGACAACTCTATTTTACCGGACTTTTTCTCAAAACCAGCCCCCAAATCACAGCTCCTTCCGGCGAACCTCGGCGGATAACTGAAGAACCGCATTTTGCAGCAGATCCAGCCCAATTCCCCAGCGCTGGCGGGCGTCTATCAGATCGTTGCCGTATCCGAACAGGTAGAACGTCAGGTAATAGCCCGGACGAACCGGCTCGTCGTCGAGATGGTAATAACAACGCCGGACAATGAATTCCACTGCAGCGTCGATAGGCGGCACTCTACCTAACAACTCAACTAATCGCTCTGCAAATCGTTCGTGGCGTTCGAAGCTGAACCGCTGGTCGTCGGCGGCGTCCCCTGCGTCTGCGAGCAGGTGATCGATGTAACAGCCGAGCTTGACCTTGGCTTCATAGATTCCCTCAGCCTCGCCGAGCTTGTCGTCTGTCCAGACATCGCACTTAGCGGTGAGAAATAACGAACGATCTGAGTTCGCGGTAGAGAGGTAGCGACCTAGCTCTTGATACTCGCTGGCCTCGGAAATGTAGAGCAGGAGATCAGGCTGATTCTTTAGATCGTAATAGCGAAGACTTCCGTCGGGAGATGACCAGGGAAACTCCAGCGCATCGTCATCTGCTCCTAACTCGACACTGAAATCGGCGTCCATGGAAGTTTCCTCGAATTACGCTCTGGACTCCGGCGTCTGGCGCGAGCAAAACTCGACGATTAACCTTTCCGCCCACCGCCCGTCATATCCGTCGGCGTTCGCCAAGAATGCGCAATGACCGCCATGCCGTGTCTCTATGAGAGTGACGTTGGGATTGGCTCGTAGTTTAGATGTCGTGTAGGGGCTCATTACGATGAAGGGATCATCCAGTGAATGGAGGACCAGCGTGGGCACGGAGATCCTATCGACGACATTGGCTGAGCTCGCCTTCGTGTAGTAGTCCTCGGCTCCTTCGAATCCCATGTACTTCGCTGTGATGTATTCGTCGAATTCCCGAATGCTCCGAACTTTTTTCAAGAGCTTGGGATCGAATCGCCCTGGAAATAGCTCCGCTTTTTTACGAAATCTCTTAAACAGCCCAACGAGAAACCACCATTCATAGATTCTATTTTGTCCACGATGCAGCGCGTCGGCTGAAAGTGAGAGGTCACAGGCCGGCGAGACGCCACACGCAGCACGTAATTGCTTTGGCGCTTCACTTCCCCACTCGCCCACACATTTAAGCACTTGATTGCCGCCCATGCTGAACCCGGCCAACGCGAAATTCTGCAACAGATCTTGTTCTACAAGCGAATTGACCACTCCTCGAATGTCGCCTGACAGACCGGAGTGATACAGGGTCGGGGTCAGCTCTTCCGTTCCCCCACAGTTCCGGACATTCATGCGCACCACATTCCATCCGCGAGCCCACGCCTTGGTCCCCGTTCCAATCACATATTGCGAATTGCTCGATCCCTCAAGACCATGCACGATCATCAAGGTCAGCGTGGATTCGCGTTGCGGCTGCCAGTGGCAGTGGCAGAGCACCTGTACGTCAGTCTCGACTTGAAAGAGGCGTTCCTCCGGCTGTGGAAGTCGATTCTCGCGCTTCAGGAAATTGCCCGCTAGCGTCTGCAAATGTCCGCCGCGCAGTCCGCGACGTGGCACAAATGGGTTAGATTTAGTGGTACTGGCGTCCATTTATAATGAATGTAACAGTTTCGGCTGATTGCATTCATTCTATCGGTCGCAGAAAGTCCGGACGAAGTTATGCCTATTTTCGAATACAAGTGTGAAGAATGTGGCAAGAAGTTTGAAGCCATCGTTCTCGGCTCGCGTGAGCCAGAGTGCCCTTCCTGCAATAGTAAGCAACTCGAGCAACAGCTATCGACATTTGCCGTGCGAGCACAGTCGAGTGCAGCCCCATCGTCGCCATGCGGGGCACCCGCAGGTTCTTGCGGAGGCGGAGGCTGCAAGTTTAACTAAGCTGGAGCTATCAAAAAAATCGCGCCGTAGCGAGCGGCGCGATTCCTCATCTCTGCAAACCTATTTCTGAAAAATCATGGAAGCAAACGTTACCAGGTTTCGTCGCCATACCATCCAGGTATGCGCGCCCGAAACCTCTACCGGCGTGAAGGTCACATTCTTCGATTTGAGCCAGTCGAAGAGCTCGCGGTTCGGCCTGATCAGATCGTCTTCGGTTCCACAGCTGATCCATAGCAGCTTCAGCTTTTCATTTATCTTTGCATCCACAGCTGGGAACACTTTAGGGAAGTCGGTCCCAAGGCCGCCGGAACTGAATGCACCTATCCATGCGAACTTGTCCGGGTTGTTCAATCCAGACAAGAGGCTCTCCGAGCCGCCCATGGAGAGACCTGCAATCGCGCGCTCATTCGCCTTATTCGAGACGCGATAGTCCTTCTCGATCCGCGGTAAGACTTCGGTCAGCAGGGCTTCGCGGAATTTGGTCAGGTTCCGGTCCCGCAGTTCCGTGTCTTGCCATGCGTTCCATTTCTTGAGGATCATCTCGGGAGCTCCGTAACCGAGGGTCATAACAATAATCATCGGTTTCGCTTTCCCGTGCGCAATGAGGTTGTCGAGAATGACATTCGCCTGGCCGACCGAGGTCCAGCCACTGGCGTCATCGCTATAACCGTGCAGTAGATACAACACTGGGTACTTCGTCTTTGCGGAGGAGGAATACCCTGCCGGAGTGTAAACATAATAATCGCGCTGATCACCGACGACGCTTGATTTGTAGAAGTGATGGTGCAGTGTCCCGTGAGGAACGTCGGCTACCTCCCACGGCTGCGGGGTTGGGCCGGGAACGTGAAACACGTTTTGCGGCGAAATGAGATTAGGCTTGATGTTCGGATTGTCTGGATCCAATAGCCAGTTCCCATCGGATATGAATGAATAGCCGTAGTAGTCGGGATCCAGGGGAGCGGTCGTCACGGACCATACGCCAGCCTCATCCTTCGTCATGGGTACCGGCATCGCACCTTCACGAGCGAACTGGACCTGCTTGGCGCCAGCATCCTTGAAGCGGAATGTTACTGAGCGATCGGGGTGCACGTCAATGGACTTGAATGCATCTTGGGCGAACAGTGAGGTTGCAACGATTAGAAAGGCCGAGAGTATAGCAAGGCGAACACCACGCCTCGCCTGACAGGAGTGGCTTTCACGAGGACTTTGCATGCGGAAAGTGTACAAGAATCTTTCGGCACCGCAGATGCTTTAATCTGATTCGTATTCAGCAGACTTGAGGTTGTGATTGACTTCCGGATACCAATGCGCCGGTTGCGGCGAATGGAATGAGACCACTGTCGATCCATCATCAGGATCGCGACAAAGTTACGTCGAAGATTGCCAAGTCTGTTGCAAGCCGAATGTATTAACTGTCACGTGGGATTTGTCTGCGGGCGAATACACCATTTCAGCGGAGTTGGAATGAAGAGGCACCGGCCAGTCCGGCGCCTCGTTAGTTCTATGCTGTCGCCTCGCCCTCGCCCACCGGAATGCGAGCAATGTTGCGGCTCAACCAGGTTCTGAAATCCTGGAGCTCCGGGTTCAATGACCTTGCCACACTTAGATCGCGCGCCCCTGTGAAATATTCCTCGAAATCGCGCTTGAACTGGAACATGTTCCCGATGTCGTCCGCGCCCGGGAATCCCAGCTCGCGATATGCGTCGGGCGAGATGCTGTTGTAGTGAACTTCCTGGCCCAAGGCCCTGGTGAACTCAGCAGCCATTTCGCTTCCGGTCAAATGCTGGCCGGCGATGCCGATCGTCTCTCCAATCAGTTCATTACCCTTCTTGAAAATTCCGTATGCGCACTTTCCTATGTCTTCGGCCGCGATCGCCGGAAGTTTTTTATCGCCCATAGGGAATGTGATCGCCAGTTTGCCATCCGGGCCACGCTGCGGCCCCATTCCGAAGTTGATGAAGTTGTCGTAATAGAACGACGTCAACAGAAACGTCGTGGGAACTCCGAGGTCCCTGAAGAAAGCATCCGAGCTGCCCTTGGTATCGAAGTGCGGCACCTTGTACTTGCCCTGGAGTGTTGGCATTCGGTTGTCATCCAGTGGGATCCAATTCCGGGTGTCTTCCAGGGTGGACCAGATAACATGCTTTACGTTGCTCTCTTTGGCCACCTCGGCCAGCATTTTGGCCTCCGCGATCTCCTTTTCCGGCGAGAAATGCGCCCAGTAGAACGTCACGCAGAAAGCGCCATAGGCACCATCGAACGCCTGCCGAATGCTCTCGTGGTCGTAAACATCAGCCGCAACCACCTCAGCCCCCAGTGACGCAAGCTGCTTTGCGGCATCGGAGTTTACGTTCCTGGTGATTGCTCTCACCGCGAATCCGCCATTTGGATCGGCAAGGATCGCGCGTACCAGCCCGCCACCTTGTGCCCCCGTCGCGCCAACGACTGCAATGATCTTCTTTTCCGGCATAACCTTCTCCTCCTGGAATCCAACTCCGGCCTGCAAATAAGCTATCGCCGCCCTTCACATAGCAGCACAATTCGCAAACTCATCAATTTTTCATCGGAGAATGCTTCTGATACTTCAATCCATCCGGTCGGGGATTCTAGCATATACGAGCTATGCTGGTTCACGTCGGCGGGTGACGATCATTGCCGGAAATCAGTAAGAATGAGGACATTGCTGGTCGCCGAACTGCGAACGACGGCTAATCTCCCGTCCTTCGACCAGTCAAACCCACGGATATTCAAGCCCGGAGGGAAATGAGTTACTTGATGTGGACTTCCACCCGTCAGCGGTTGCTCCCAAATATTTCCGGCCCGCTCGCGAGTCATCGCGAAATGAATCGCCTTTCCATCCGGAGACCAATGAAGTGCACCAGCTCCCGATGGTGCTTGGAACGACTGAAGCCTCGCTCCCCCGTTGGCACCCATCAAGCCCAAGTAATCTCCGATGAGATTTCCCGCACTTTCCTGGTATGAGTACAGAAATTGTTTCCCGTCTGGCGAAATTGCAGAAGTCCCGCTGGTGGACTTCGTTAGAAACGTGGCGGTACCGCTTGTCATTTCCACTCGACTTAAGGAACCCTGATTGTCCACAGAAATGAACCATGTGCCGTCAGGAGAGCAAGCGGAAATAAACCCTGGGGGCAGCGTCCTGATGTTGCCTCCATCGGAATCAGCGCGATAGCCGGTAATCGTCCCCGAGCTGATTCTGCTGAAGACGATCTGGTTGGTGTCCCTGCATGTAGACATCGACACGATAGGATCACCACCGCTGATCAGTGTCGTGACCTTCCCTTCACTATCGATACCAAGAAGTCCCGCGCGGTCGGATATGGCGACAACGTGGCCGTCCGCGGTCCAGCCGATCCTCCCGGCCAATTGATTCCCGGTCGTTACCTGCCGCGCGCCTGCAAGGTCCTTCGCCGACGCCAGCCATAGATTGGGCTGAGCGTTCACTTGAATCGCAGTTATGGACCGGCCATCGCGAGTCATGCTTAACGAGCTGAAATCGTAGTCGGCGAGGTCGTTGGTAAAGCGCATTACCTTCGCATCGGGATAGGAGGCGTAGAAAAGCTGACTCTTTTTGGACTGTGGCTCGATCGAGACGAACAACAGACCGCTACCATCCGGGAACCATTGCACGCCGCCAAGCGGCGTCGTGGAAGTATAGAACTCATGCGCCGTCCCGTCCGCCACAGAGATCATCTTGATCTTTTGGTTGGAACTTTTGCCTGATATCTCATTCAGAGTGATTGCGATCCATCGGCCGTCGGGAGACCATGAAGGCGGGAACGGTTGATTGATGAGTGCGGGCAACTTGGCGAGCACGGTTTCTCCGCTGCCATCCGTATTCGCTGTCAGGACGATCATCTGCGAATGAATCGGATCCCCACGCATAAATGCGAACTTCTTGCCATCGGGCGCCCAGGTCGGCGCAGAATCGACGTCCTTCAGAAGCTGGCGCGGAGTGCCGCCGAGCACCGGCATCATGTAAAGAAAGTTGTAATTGGTAGTCGATCGGTCGGACCGCGAGAAATAGACGTAATCCCCATCCATCGACATCGATATATGTTGATAGGTCACAATGTCCGGAGGAAGTAACTGGACATCACTTCCCGTCTTAACCTGCCGCACCCATAAGCTCTGGTTCTCTCCCTCGCGCAGCGCATAAACGATGTAACGGCCATCTGGCGAAATTGTGACCGCGATCGCCTTTCCGCTGTCCGTCACCTGCGTCATCCTCATATTCTGCAGGCTGAACACAGGACCGCGATTTGCAAACTTGTACGCGGCAAACCCGGCTACGGCAAGGAGCACCAAAGCGATCGCCGCGAACAGTGTTTTTTTTGAGCTCGTCTTGCTTATCGGAATCGCTGTCGCCGTACTGGCGGCTTTCGAACTCCCGGAATCGCCCGCTGCTACGGCCGCTTCGGATGGCAGAACATTGCGTCCAGAACTTGTATCGCGCTTCAGCCGCTTCAGTTCCGATCGCATCTCTGCCGCGCTTTGGAACCGAAGGTCACGATCCTTCTCCAGCGCGTGCTCTATCACGTCTTCGAGCTTTGCCGGAACCACCGGGTTCAACCGCACCGCACCTGTGGGATCCCGATTGAGAATCGCGTCGAAGATCACTCCCGAAGTGTCGCCGCGAAACGGCAACACCCCAGTAGCCATTTCGTACAGTACCGCTCCAAATGAGAACAGGTCCGTACGGGAGTCGAGTTCCTTGCCCCGCACCTGTTCCGGAGACATGTACGCAACCGTTCCCACAGCAGTCCCAGGGCTCGTCAGGTTCTCGTTGTGGTCGTTGGTAATAGTGGCGCCATCGCCGGCTGACGCACCGCGGGCCTGCCCTACTTTCGCTAAGCCGAAATCCAGAACCTTCGCGTGCCCACGTTCCGTTATAAAGATATTCGCCGGCTTAATGTCACGGTGAACGATGCCCTTTACGTGCGCAGCATCGAGCGCGTCGGCGATATCGATGCCGATCTCCAGTAGTTGTTCCAATTCCATGGGACGGCCCTGGATCGTGTGCTTCAGCGTTCGTCCCTCCATGTATTCCATGGCGATAAACCGCTTACCCTGATCCTCGCCGATCTCATACACGGTACAGATGTTGGGATGATTCAACGCAGAGGCCGCGCGGGCCTCGCGCTTGAAGCGCTCGAGTGCTTGCGGATCATTTGCCACATCGTCAGGTAGGAATTTCAGGGCAACAAATCGGCCAAGCGAAGTGTCCTCAGCCTTGTAAACGACACCCATACCGCCGCCGCCGAGTTTCTCGACAATGTTGTAGTGGGAGACTGTTGTCCCGATCATGAGTTCTCTTGTGAAAGGCGCCCAGGAAGTTGGCGAGAATTGTACGAAGTTATGGCGAAAACCACAATGTGAGTTTGAAGAGTCCAAAGAATTGGGGTGGCTGGAGGGATTCGAACTTGAGCCGTCTTGCGGGCGTCCGAGCCCGCAGGCGAAATCCCGAGCTTCGCGAGGGACCTCTCTAAAAACTAGTCTTCGAAAGAATTGGGGTGGGTGGAGGGATTCGAACCCTCGACAGCCGGAGCCACAGTCCGGAGTTCTACCACTGAACTACACCCACCATGTGGTGAGGCCTTGATTATAACAAACCGGCACTGTCGGGCCCCCGGCAGAAAAAACGCCCGGTCCGAAGACCGGGCAGCCGAGGTTCGGCTCGCCTGAAAGCGCGAGTCCGTACTATGCGCGTCCGATTCCCAAATACTCGAATCCCATGCTGCGAAGACGTTCACAATCCAATAAATTCTTGGTGTCGATGATGAGAGGCCGACGCACCATCCTCTTCACCTTGTCGAAGTCCAGAGTTCGAAATTCCGGCCAGCCAGTTCCGACCACAAGGGCGTCGGCGCCTTCTATGGCTTCATAGGCATTGCCGCACATCTTGACCGAGTTTCGCAGTTCGGCCTGCGCGTCCTGCTGGGCCGCTGGGTCGAAAGCGCGAACTTTCGCACCCTTTGCAGTCAGACTTCTCGCTAATCGCACTGACGCTGAGCCGACGACAGAGTTTGTGTTTGGCTTGAACGCCAAGCCGAGCAGTCCAACTTCTTTCTCGCTAAGGCTGTCCAACGCGTAAGTCATCTTCTCCAGGACTCGATCGCTGTGGGTTCGGTTCACTTCGCGCGCGGCGGATAGCACCTTCAACGAGACTCCATTACCGATCGCGAGTTGAGCCAGTGACTCCATGTCGCCCTCAACAAAGTTTCCGCCAAGGCCGACACCCGGTTGCAAACATCGTGGCGCGATACGCTTGTCCAAACCAAGCGCGAGCGCCAGATCGACAGCGTCACCGTTCACCTTTTCGCACAAAGTTGCCAGCTCATTAATGAACGAGATCTTCGTAGCCACGAAGGCCGTCGAAGCCTCGCGTACCAGCTCCGCGGTCTCATAGTTCGTCACGATTACCGGAATGCCGCGCATGACCAGCGGCCGATAGACGCCCTTCAATACCTGGACGGCGTCCGGCGAGGAGGTTCCGAGCACAATCCGGTCTGGCCAGTTGAAATCCTCAACGGCACAACCTGAGGTCATGAACAGCGGGTGCGAAACAACAGGATTCTGGTGATTTGCCGCGCGAAGCTTTTGTACGACACGCGCCGTGGTGCCTACTGGAGCAGGCGTGCAAATTGCGATTACCGCGTCAGGCGCTGCCATCGAAGCGAGCCGCACCGCTGCATCTTCGAGATAACGATGATCGTCTTCCGCGAGGAAGATGACGCTTGCGCGCGGTGCCTGGCGCTCAATGTCCGTCGAATAGATCAGACGCCCTGCCCTTACGTTGCGGCGAATAATCTCTTTAAGGTTCTTCTCGTGAAACGGAATGTTCCCTTGCGCAAGTTCCATCAGGCGGACGGTGTCACCGTCAAAACAAATGACCGGCGTCCCAAAGTCGGCGATGCACGCGGACATGATTGTCGCCACGTACCCCGAGCCATACACAGCGATTTGCATAAAATCCTCCCCGGCAACGGAGCCCGCTCGTCTAACTTGGAGGGGGAGGGGTCTCGCTTGAGCGGGCATCCGCCGGTGCAGCTTTAGTTCTATGTTTCAGGAGGGTTCATCCGCAATGCCGATTGCGGACATGAACTTCTGGAAGTACATGCACTATCGAGTGTCTTGCGTTTTGGAATTGGAAAGCAGCTAGAGTTCGGGAGCAGTCACGCGACCGCCTAGTTCAATGGGAGCCAGGTCCGTCCACTGGTATCCGTTTCCACGTACAAAGGTAACGGTGTCGATCAGCGCTCGCCGAGTACCCTCGTAGCGATCCCAGCGATCTCGAGACCTCGAGAACACCTCTTTGCAACGCATGGTGGACGGCACCTTGGCAATCGTAAGGTGCGGCATGAACGGCAAAGGCTCGTGATACTCCAGTCCCCCGGAATTCAGTAAGTCATGCAGTTCACGAAGCTTGTAGGCGGCGTAAGAGATCTGGATGAAAACCGTCGTCGTCGTTGGGAGAAAGGCCTCAACGTTGCCAAGGGAAATCTCGAAGGGCTCGATCTTCCCGCAGAGTTCAACCAGGTGCTCGACAGCATCAGATTCCGAGCCGCGAAGGGGCCGCGGAGGAAGAATGGAAACATGTGCGGGAAGATGGGCATGCTCGGGATGAAGTTCAGCCCGGAGATTCTCTACAAACTCTCCAAGCTCGTTTCGAACATAAGCCACCAATGCATACTGCGGGTCTGCCATTGCGAGCCATATTATAGCGCCGATGCGGTGCTGAATCGTTTCATGGCTCCCTCCCGGCCACGTGAACGACCTCCAACCTCACGTCCTCAATCAAGACTCAGTTATAATTCCAATAGTCGGGGCGTAGCGCAGCCTGGTAGCGCACCTGCCTTGGGCGCAGGGGGTCGGAGGTTCAAATCCTCTCGCCCCGACCAGTAAATTTCACCTTGCGCTTCAGAGACTTACAATCCCACCCATTTTGCAATTCGGAACTCTCACAATCTAAGCCTGTGATTGCGCGCCTCAAGAGCTAGGTGTAGTATTCGCGGACATCCAGATTCCATTCTTAACTCATCATTCTCGGACCCAGACCCAAGCCCTGATGCACCGTCCCTCCCTGTCGCTGAATCGGTCGCCCAGATTAGAAATGGAGAGTGCTTGATGCTGAATTCGTTGTTTGACCTAACCAATCGGGTGGCTGTCGTGACTGGCGGCAATGGGGGAATTGGTCGGGGAATTGCACTCGGATTGGCTGAAGCCGGAGCTGCCGTAGCAATCCTTGGACGAAACGAGGAAAAGAACCGACGCGTGCTCTCCGAACTGAAGGCAATCGGCGTTCCGTCGATCGCGGTGAGAGTTGATGTGACCAACCGCCCCAGCCTAGAGCCCGCCATGAACAAGGTTGAGAGCGAACTCGGTGGCGTCAACATCCTGGTAAACAATGCCGGCAACGTATCGCTGAGCGGCGGGGTGTTGCAGGAAAGACCTGAAGATTGGGACAAAGTTATCGAGACTCAACTCAATGCAGTCTTCCTACTTTCGAAGCTTGCCGCCAGATCGATGCTTGGTCGTAAAAGTGGAAAGATCATTAACATCGGCAGCATGTATTCGTTCTTTGGATCTGGGCTCATCCCCTCCTACAGCGCGGCGAAGGGAGCGATCGTCCAACTAACCAAGTCGATGGCGATTGAACTCGCTCCTTACAACATTCAAGTCAATGCCATCGCTCCCGGCTGGATTGAAACAGACATGACGGCGCCCGTACATACGATGCCGTTAAACGACGAGATTCTCGCGCGTACCCCCGCCGGTCGATGGGGTCAACCCGAAGAGGTCGCCGGAACAGCTGTGTACTTGGCCTCGCGGGCTTCGGACTTCGTTACCGGGGCCACGATTCCCGTCGACGGCGGCTATGCGATCCGTTGACATTCTGAGCGGAAGGCATCACAGATTGAGGCACTTAACAGGACTTGATAACTCCCCGAAGAACAAGAAAGTTCTAAAATCGTCCTCTAAGGCCGACCAATAAATTTTCCAACATTTGTAATCCAAGCGCACCAGGCACTCGCTATCAAGAAAAGGTAACGCTGTGCGGGTGCTTCACACATCCACACAGCGCACCATCCTAATCAGTTTTCTCCAGCGCAGGCTACCACGGTCGTTGTGATGACACTATGCTGCAGCCCGTTCCACCGACCGGGCCTTGTGCGGCGAGCCTACAAAAGGGAACGTGTTTAGCAGATCGCTGTGGGCCCTTGTCTTATCCCCTTTGACCTTTCCATTTGTAAAAATTGGCATGAAGGCCGCGACGACATCGTCGATGAGCGCCCGGCCATTGTTTGGAAACGAAGCTGGCTGCGTGGGGTCGTAACGCATGACATCCGGTAGCAAGGTCTCTGCGGCCCGCTTGGCTTCTTCTGGCGAATAGCCACCTGTGTGCTCTAAAGAATGTGCAAAATGGGCGATGAAACGCGCATCGTCCGCCGGCTCTGCGGCGAGGTAGGCAGCGTTTTGCTCACCGGAAAGGAAGGGAGTCTGCTGCGGTCGCGCGCCGCGATCCGCCTGAACCAATTTTCCGCTAGATCCGTCCAGCGTGCGGCACCACAGGCTGAGCGCTTTCCCTCCCAATTGCGAGTTGGGCACTTCAAGCACGATGCTGCACACGTCCTTGTCCGCAAAGAAATCATTGCCGGTGAACTGGAGTTCGTTCAGAGCGCCTTGCACGTCGAAGAAGAATGGATCGCTCCTCCAGCCCGCAAAGAAACGGTAGTCGCCAGATTCGGTCACCCGTGCGTCCGGCCCCATCGAAACTGGTGCCCGGTCTATGATCACCCGACCATCATTACCTGTCGTCGCTGCCTGCGCCCCCTCAGCACGGCGCACTGTCGCAGTCTGTCCTCCGTCCTCAGCGGATGTGAAGCGTACACGGTATGCGATATCGGCGACAGCATCTCCGTTCGTGTCAATCTTTAGTTCATACAGGGCCTCGGTGGCGAAGGGCTCATCGGTTGTCGGCCCCGGCGGGACGGCACTGACGGACGGATGCACGTTCATGATCAGGATCGATTTGCTTGAATCGCCCGGCTTGGGGAATGCATATAGATCAGTGAAATCGAGGCGCGCATCGCCATGGGGAAATCCAAAGTTGGGGCCCGAATAATGGTGAGACATAGGTCATCTCCTCCTTCGGTATGGGATATGCAAGCTCTTAGATACCTCGGGCACGATGCGGGTTGTTGAAAATTTGTGTCTCGCGTTTTGGACGATCGGCAGCGAGTTCAACGATGGTTCACGAACGAGTTACGAACATTTTCGACGCACCTTGGACTTGGGCGATCAGAACTCGGCGCACAAGCTGGCATGCTTGCTTTACTTCTGGAATAGCGAGGGAACAATAAATTTGCCTCCCATCCCGTCTCATGCCGAGGATCCCTACCGATTTCAGCACTGCCAAATGTTGAGACAGATTTGGTTTGGAGATATTGAGGGAATCCTGCAGCTCAGATATGCCGCACTCGCCGGCAGCGATTAGATCCAGGATTCGCAGTCGGACGGGGTTGGCAAAGGCTTTGCATATCTGTGCCTGTTTCTCGTAGATCATCGCCTCGGGTCCTAGTTGGGGCCCACTCTTCTTCTTGATCTTACCTGCCATACTTCTCCCCTCAATTAGCTTGCTTACGGCCGGACATGTGATCGCGAAACTCATACTCATCTCAACAAACTGCGCGCTTTACGGCAAGTACCGGCATCACAAAGTAACGCCTTCCACGTTATCAAAGCCCATTATCGGCAGGTGAGCCTTCCTCTCTGGGTTTTAAGGGGCTCACTTCCGATCGAGCTGAAGTGTCGTCAAGCTTTGGGCCTTCTAGTTCCTGCTCCCACAGTCGTTCCTCTTCTTTAATTTCCTTCCACCATTTGTAGTGGTGCCTGTAAGCGTAGAGTTCGTTGACCATTCCTGTGATCATCGAAAAGAAAGCCGGTTTTTCCTCCGGGAAGACTGCGCCCATATACGCATGGACCATGAGGCCAGAGACTACCATCCCGACGGCAACCAGGTGCAGCAACATCGCCCATGCCACCAACGATGGCGGGAAGACGTGGAACGCCATGACAAGGCCGGTGAGCGCAATGATCGGTAGAGCTGCATAAACGAGTAATGCGAATAACTTCTGTCCAGCATTGTAGTTACCCTGCGGCGGTAATGCCTCCTTGGTCCGTTTCAGCAATAGCAAGGTTCTAATTCGCAGCCATTCGAAGTCGTCGCGATCAAGTCCGATCTCGCGAATCAGAACTTCATGGTGCAGGTAATCCCTATATCCAAAGACTCCGTAGACGAGGAACACGATGATCCAGACCATCCCAATCGCGATGTGAAGGCGGAGTAGGTTCACCGCTCCGAATGCATTGGTCATCATCGTCGTGTACCACTCCGGCGCGATTCGGAATGCTGGAGCGCTGATCAGTCCCAGGCCTGTACTGAGTTCTATGAACCACACCAACGCGTTGAACCAGTGGAGCAATACGATAGCGACATGGTGCTTCTTGATCTGTCGCTGTTGCATCTCACGCATCTGATCAAGAGTGAGCGTAGCCGGAATCAGAGGCAAAGATTTTGCGTTCATGATTACTCCTCAAACTGCTTTTCGCCGCTGGAGAGTTGATGGAAGAATGCGACCGCCTGTCCGAGAAAGGTCGCGCCCACAGCGAGGTAAACGAACTTTTTCGCAAGGGCCGTCCAGACCCATGCCGCGGGAACGGTCCTTGGCTCACCGGGAAGAAACGAGCTCATCTCCAATTCCAGCATTTCTTCTTTGCCCGCGTAGTAAACATTGGGCCCAATCCTGAGACCTGATGTTTCCGAGCGCACGGCACCTTCTCGATAAACGAGCCTGTACACATCACTCGACCGATCCTCGAGATTTCCAAATATCTTCGCTTTCGCGGGACAGGTTTCAACGCACGCGGGCTGCACGCCAGCCTGTAGGCGCGGGGAGCAGAAATCACACTTATCGACACGTCCAATTACTGGGTTCACAAACCGTGCACCATAGGGACAAGCCGCGACGCACGATCCGCAACCGATGCAGAGTTGCCGGTTGACGCGCACAGTCCCGTCCTCTGCCTGGTGGGTCGAGCCTGTAGGACAAGCAGGCACACAGGTAGGCTTGTCACAGTTGTTGCACTGGGAGACGTGAAACGTTGTCATCAACTTGGGATAGGTTCCGCGAACTCCTGTTTGCCGCACACGAGTTCGCGCGAAGCCTTCGGGAACATCCCATTCCGACTTGCAGGCGACGGTGCACGATTGGCAGCCGACACATCGCTCGGTATCGATAACCATTGCATAACGTGCCATCTATGCCTCCTCTGCCGGCAACACGCGGACGAAGTTGACGCGCATTCCAGTGCCGCCCATGATCGGGTCTACTTTCACGCGAGAGATCAACGGTGTGTCCGAGGCGCCCTTACGATGGGCTTCCCTTAGTTTCGGAGCGTTGGCACCGAAGCCATGCACCATGTATGCGCAGTCGTTACGAATCGCTTCAGTAACACGCGCATAGATTGGGGCGCTGCGAATTCCATCCTGGTTCTGGAGAACGACCTTCTGTCCTTCACGCACTCCGCCTTTCGCGGCAAACGCAGGTCCGATCCATACTTGGTTTTCGGGCATCAGGTCCGCGAGCCACTTGTTGTTCTCGCTACGGGCAAATGAGTGCATCGGCGCGCGTCCGTAGATCAGACGTGCAAAACCTTCTGGAGGGGAATCCTGAGGTACATAAACAGGAAGCGGGTCAAATTTGAGATCCTTCAAAACAGAAGAGACAAGCTCGATCTTTCCGCTCTGGGTCGGGAACAACGGCCCATCATCCTCGGTCCGATCTTCAATATATGGACGTCCGGCAAAGCTGACAGCCCCCAAACTCTTTAACTCAGACTCTCGAATCCCTAACGGCGCAATCAGACGACGTAGATGATCGTCGGGATCCTGCCACGGGAAGTACCCCTCCAGGCCGAGATGCTTGGCGGCCTGTTTCGCGATCCACCATCCCGGCTTGGACTCGTACATCGGCTCGCATGCAGCTTGCCGAACCGCAACAAAGGGACGCTTCGCGGTGGTCACGATCGCGGGCGGATCATATCGTTCGAGATAGGTGCATTCGGGTAAAACCAAGTCCGCATAATCCGACTGTTCTACGGGAAGGACATCGATGACGGCCATGAACTCCAGTTGCTCGATCGCTTTTAAAGTCTTCTGTCGCTGGGGAATGCTCTCCAGAACGTTCTGACCGAAGACTATCCAGGCCTTAATCGGGTATGGCTGACCCGTGAGCGTCGCTTCGACCAACTCCTGCGTAAGCCCTTGCGATTCTTCAGAGGCGAGCGGGAACTTGCTGCCGCCGCCATCGGCCCTACCCTTGTCGGATTCTGGCATTGGCGGTAATGGAATCCGGCCCGACTTCAACTTCGTCGGAAGGAACATGCCTCCTTTGCGGCCGTAGGCACCCAGCAATGCGGTCAAGATGGCCATGGCGCGCGCTCTCTGCGTATCGTCGCCGTACCAACTGACGTGGCGCCCCGGATGAATCGCAACCGCCGGTCGCGCCGCAGCCATAGCTAACGCAGTCTCGCGAATCATCGACGCGCTAAGATCCGTAAGCGGCTCCGCCCATTCTGGCGTAAACGGTTTGACGTATTCGGATAGCTCCTTCAGTCCAAGCGCGTATTTTTCCAAATATTCGGCGTCGTAACCTTCTTCGGCTATCAGAACATTCATCCATGCGAGCATTAGCGCAATATCTGAGCCAGGCCTGATCGGCATCCACCAATCAGCCTTGGAAGCGGCGGTAGAGAATCGCGGATCCACGACAATGAGCTTCGCTCCCCGCTTTAATCCCTCTGCAAACGCGGTGACCTGAGACGTGAATACGTTCTCTCCGATATGACTGCCGATTAGTACGATAACTTTTGCTTCTTCGAGATCGATGGGCTCGGGCGAATTTACCGGTCTACCAAAGGTGAGCTGGTAGCCGACATCGCGCGCACCGCGGCACTGCGCGAAAGCAGGCTCAGCTGAATTCGGCGTGCCGAATGCCTTCATCACCGTGCCGAAGAATCCAGAACTCACGCCATGGGGGAAATATGCCACCGCTTCCGGACCATACTTTTTCTTGATGTCATTCAGGCGAGTCGCAAGCAAATCAAGCGCCTCGTCCCATGAAGCTTTCCGAAACTTTCCTTCGCCACGGGCGCCAGTGCGGATCAACGGATACTTCAGGCGATCTGGATCGTTGAGGAGTGCGGTACCTGCATTTCCCCGTGCGCAGAGCTTGCCCTGGGTCAGGGGATGATTCGGGTTCCCCTGAATTTTGAGAACCTTGCCATCTTTGACCTCGGCGAGGATGCCGCAGCGCCAAAAACACATCTCGCAATTGCTCGGCACCAGTTCCACACGAGTGTCACCGCGGTGGCCGGGTTGGAGCATCTGAGCACCGGCGGTAGTTGCTATGGCCGAGGTGATGGCTGCGGTCGTACCGGTCTTTCGGAGAAAATCTCGCCTTGTCAGCTTCGAACTCATGTCTTCCTCGCTTCCTCGACAAAGGGCCAACCCGGAGGGCCAGCCCTTGTCAGGAGACACTGCGTTAGAACCTGGCGGTTAAGCCAATCGTGAACATCTGCGCCTTCTTGTAGGTCGGGAAACCAAGGAGTGGAACCGTGTTGAGGTCCTTGGGAGCGCCGATGTGCCAGCCGGAGCCGGACCACTGGTAGTCGTAGTTGATGTAATCGGCCTTGAAGATGAAGCGCCGCGTGATGCGGTGCGTCAGATAGGTTTCATACACGTTGCCACGAGCGCTGGTCTTGGGAGCGATGATGTCGTCCGCACCCTGCGCGAAGTTGAACCAATACTTAGAACCATGGTTGAACTCAAAGCCGACTTTAGTTCGGTCTTCTGGTCCAAGGTTGAGACGGCCGCCGAAATAAACCATGTAGCCGTCACGATTGGTGGGGTTCTCGAACGGGTCAGACATCAAACCACCGAACGCCGTGGTGACGCCTGCCCTGGGTCGCGTGCCGACCCAGTTGACGTTTCCAAACACGTCCACTTTGCCAACGCGTCGCTGCGCGACGAATCCAGCAAGTCCGATGTCTCCGAGGTTCGTCGAGGGTGTGAAACGCATAACAAAATTAGGAATCGGATCGCCCGTCAGCGGATTCACCGGAAATACGACGCTCCCATTGAAACCGTCTGTAACGTCGAAGGCTTTGGCGAATGTGACCTGGAGGAGAGTCTTGTCCGTTGCCCAAAGGTCGATGTTCCCACCGAGGAAATGGACGTCGCTGAGCCGGTCCTGCGGCTGCTTCAATAAGTCGCCATTCCCAAATCCTGCTTCGTATCCCAGGCCGTAGCAGATTCGAAGGGTCGTGTTTTCGCCAACGTGATATCCGGCAGTGATTCCGTCGAACTGGTAATCGATCAACGAACCCATCGGCGTTCCGCCGCGGGGCTCATCCTGGCGAAGATTCATCGGAGGACCATCGGTCGATGGCCTACGTCCGATAGAGAGATAGAACGGCGTGCCTGCGATCTTGCTCCAGGTAAAGTAAGCCCGTTCTACGCGCAGAATGTCGGAGTTCGGAACGCGAGTGGTGTTCCCATCGATATTCAAACTATTCGGCTGTCCGTTAAATACCTGTGCTCCCGTGGAATCGCCAAAGGTCTTGTACATACTCAGACGTCCGGTGAAGCTCACGTTATCGCTAAGCTGGGAGTCAAGATTCAACCGGAGGCGATTGGTGTACATGATGCTGTTGTTGTAGTCGTACTTATTAACGTGCGCTAACGGCATCAGGTAGCCCATGAGTTGCTGCTGCATCGCGGGCGGGAAGGAATTGAACTGAGACTTCAGTTGGGCAAACGTCAGGTTGTTCGTAAAGTACTGGTAGTCGCCGTAGTGAGTTGCAACGTATCCATCCAAAAATGCTTTGAAGTCCGCTGGGTTCGGGGGCAACGGGCCCATCGCACCGCCATTGGCGTTCATCACGAACAGCGTACGAACCAACAGGTTCTGCATGGTCATCCCGTCGAAGTGCTCGGGAATAGTCCCGAGGATCGAGTGTGCTTCGAATCGGAAATCCCCGCTGAAGCGTACGCGATTCAGAGCAGCATCCCGTTCCTGCTTGGTTACGCGCTGGTCGATGTCCTTGACCTGCGCCTCGAGTTCGGCCTTAGGGGTTTCAGCTGGAGTGGCTTCTGGTTTCTTTTCTTGTACATCGAGCCGTTTTTCCAGCTCGGCCAGAGTCTTCTTCAATTGCTCGACTTCCTGGCGCAGCTTGCTATTGTCGTCTGTGGTCGTCGTGGGCTCCTGCGCCAAGGCAGCCAGCGGCACGATCAAC
>Ga0163163_10001343_pt1 | contig 20762 bp, 13 predicted proteins | sample S65metaG_FD_119766 | JGI IMG/M metagenome (GOLD analysis project Ga0163163, IMG submission 119766) | Switchgrass rhizosphere microbial communities from Kellogg Biological Station, Michigan, USA - S6-5 metaG | ecosystem: Host-associated > Plants > Roots > Rhizosphere > Soil | place: USA...
AATCGAGGTGCTCAACTACACCGTGAACATCGACACCGCCAATGGACGCACGCGCGCCGCAGCGGTGACTCTCGATCGTCTTGCGGTCGGTGGACTTACGGAACGCGCTGTTCCGGCCCTCGTCGTCCAGCCCGGACACCTCAAAAACAACTTGCTCGGCATGAGCTTTCTCAATCGCTTGGAAAGCTGGGAAGTGCGCGGCGACCGGCTCCGTATGCGCGGAACGCCTTAGGCGAGGCCGGCTAGATCATGCTGGCGGCAAAGCGCAGCGCGACCAGAATCAGAAAAACGCCAAATGCAATCTCCAGTTTCCGGCGCGGCAGCCAGTGCGCCAAGCGCACGCCATAGCTCGTCGTGTAACTCGAGACTGGCGCCATTAAGACCAGCCCGACGAGAGACACGTAGCCGACCGACAAAGGCGGCAATTGCTCCATGTGCGGCCAGCCCGCAAGCATATAGCCAATTGTGCCCGCGATTGTGATCGGAACGCCCACGCCGGCCGATGTCCCAACGGCCTGATGCATTGGTCTTCCGTACAGCGTGAGCACTGCATTCGAAATGGCGCCGCCGCTTACGCCGACGAGCGATGAGAAAAGTCCGGTAATCAGACCATAGACCGCCAGCAGGCCCCGGCCGGGTAACTGGTCTCCGAGCTTCCAGCGCTCGCCACCGAACAACATGCGAATGGCAATGAAGGTGACAAAGACGAGAAAGGCGATCTTGAACACGAAGGCCGGCGCAAATGACGCCGTCACAGACCCGATTGCCACACCTGCTATTGCAGGCAGCGCCCAAATTCGCACCACCTCGGGGATCACCGCGCCCTTTTTCTTGTGGCCGAGATAGGAGCGCACCGTCGTCGGCACGATGATTGCCAGCGATGTCCCGATACAGGCCTGGATGCGGACATCTTCGGGTACTCCGAGCACACGGAACACCTCGTACAGCACAGGAACGATGATGGCGCCGCCACCTATGCCGAACAGACCTGCGAGAATTCCAACCAGCACTCCAGCCGCAACGATCCAAAATGCGAGCAGAGCGATCTCGCTGATCGGATATCCCAACAGCATGTGTCTCCGGCGGGCTGGGCGAGGCTACGCGGCGATGTGCGCCAAATCGTCGCCGCTGTCCAGCACCAGCGCCAGCGCGTCAGCCATGACATGCCCGCGGGCCTCCGGCTTGACCGCGGCAGTCGCCAGATGACGGCGGAACGCGCGCGCACCCGGAACAGCGCGGAACAAGCCGAGCACGTGACGCGTGACCGCGTGTAAACGTAATCCGTTGTCGAGCTGATGCTCGATATACGGGATCAAAGCCGTCGCAGCCTCTTTGGGCGTTTTGAACGGTGCGGCGGCTCCGAAGAAGAGTGGATCGACTCTGAGAAGGCGCCAGGGCTCATGGTAGGCGGCTCGGCCCATCATCACGCCGTCGAGCACGCTGAGATGCGTCTGAGCCTGCTCCAGGCTGGCAATCCCCCCATTGAGCACAATCTCCAGGTCGGGATGTGCCGCCTTCAACCGATACACGAGCGGATAATCGAGCGGCGGCTTTTCACGGTTTTCACGTGGCGACAAACCTTTGAGCCAGGCCTTTCGAGCGTGGACAACGAGGGCATCGGCACCGGCGGCTTTCACGGTCTCAGCAAAATTAAAAAGGGTACTTTCGGCATCCTGTTCATCAATGCCGATGCGGCATTTGACGGTCACCGGCACCGCAACGGCGGCTTTCATTGCCGCCACGCAATCGCCGACCAGCCGAGGCTCGGCCATCAGGCAGGCTCCGAACCGACCTTCTTGAACACGATCAGACGGGCATCCAACGTTGAGATTGATTTCGTCGTAGCCGAAATCGGTGCCGATGCGGGCCGATTGCGCAAGTGCCTGCGGATCGCATCCACCAAGTTGAAGGCCAACAGGATGCTCGAAAGAGTCAAAGGCGAGAAGACGCCGACGATCGCCATGCAGCACCGCGCCCGTCGTGAGCATCTCCGTGTAGATCAGCGCATGCCGTGTGAGCAGACGGTGAAAATACCGGCAGTGCCGGTCCGTCCAGTCCATCATTGGCGCGACACAAAAACGATGGGACAGACTCTGCGGCGCTATTTTCGATTTTTCATTCACTTGTCTTCTTTCATCCACAGCCGATGTCGTACCATTTCCGGCCTGTTTTGGCTCATTTTACCGCCCCTAGTGTCGGGACCGCCCTTCGTCTCATCGATAAGGACGAGGCGCCCTGAACCCTGCCGCAACAATAATTGCCGAAGGGACCGGAACTGCCGGCAGCGACAGGCCCGAGCCTACTGGTCGACCTGAATGCCAAACGCTCGAACGACGCGACCCCAATGCTCGATTTCATCGGCGTTGAATTTGGCGAATTCCTCGCGGGTCATTGCCCGCGCCTCAAAGCCGAGCGGCTCGACACGATCAATAAAAGCCGGCGACTTGATAATCTTGCCCAACTCACTATTGAGCCGGTCCAGCACAGGCTTTGGCACACCCGCCGTCGTGTAAAGACCAGCCCAAAACGATCCGAGCAATTTCGGATGTCCCACCTCTGCCGTTGTCGGCACGTCAGGCAACAATTTCGAACGCGTCTCGCTCATGATTGCGACCGGGTGCAGCTTTCCAGCCTTGAAGTACGACAGCGAGTCCGGAATGGAGGGAAACATGACTTGCAGTCGCCCGCCAAGCAAGTCGGTCATCGCCGGCCCCTGCCCCCGGTACGGGATGTGCACTAGCTTCAGGCCGGTTTCGGCATTGAACATTTCACCGGCAAGGTGACTTGGCGAACCCGTTCCGGATGAGCCGAAGCTCGCCTTTTCGCCCATGGCCCTGAGCGACGCCACAAGATCGTTGAACGTTTTGCCCTTGAAATCGATGCCTGGAACGACGACCTGCGGGAAAATTGTCATCAATGTCAGCGGCTCGAAATCCTTAATCGGATCGTATTTAAGGTTTTTGTAAAGACTGGCATTGATCGCATGCGTCCCCACTGATCCGACCAGAAGCGTATAACCATCTGCCGGAGCACGCGCGACTTCGAGCGACGCCAAAGTCCCACTGCCGCCGGGTTTGTTCTCAACGACGACGGGCTGTCCGACTGCGTTGGAAAGTTCGCTGGCCACGATGCGTACTTGCACATCGCCGCTGCCTCCGGCGGGAAATGGCACGATGATGCGGATGACATGCGTCGGCCAATCTTGCGTATAGCCGCATGTCGGGAAAACAACAAACAGCATCGCTGCAAAAAACCAACGAATGATTTTCATGTCAGCCCCGTAAAAAACTCTAGTGCGATCCGATTGAACAATTCCGTCTCCGTCTTGGTGACGGCATGCCCACCGCGAGGAATATAAATCGCGCGCGCGCCCGGAATGAGACGCTCATACTCTTCTGAAAAATAGCGCGGAGCAAGCAAATCATCGTTCGCACAAACCACCAGCGTCGGTAGTTTGCCAAGGCGATGGAATTCCTGACGCCTATCAAAGGCAAGAATCGCATTGAGCCGACTGATCTGCACGTCCGCACCGCCGAGATCACCCGTATCGCGCGCCTCGGATTCGGAAAGCAACTTGTCGTTTTCGTTGATCCAGTACGGCGGATAAAGCAGGAGAGTACGGAATTGAGCGTAAGCTTCACCGCCCAGCTTCTTGAAAAGCTGCATGCGCAAACCCAGCAGCTTTCGCCGATAAGGATCACCGCAGGTTGTGCTCGAAGCGATCAGCAAAGACTTGAGGCGTCCGGGAAAATCGAGCGCGACCGCAACTCCGATGGCGCCACCGGTCGAATGTCCGCAATAATGCGCTGACTGTATTTCTGCATCGTCCATGACTGCGACTAAATCCGCCGCCATCTGCTCGATCGAAGCCACGGGGACCTTGGTCGAATGTCCGGTGCCGCGTTGATCGAACGTGTAGACGGTAAAACGTTCCGCCAGCGCAGGAACGTTGGGAATCCACCAAGTGCCCGACCCATTGAGGCCGGCTCCCAGGATCAGCGCCGGGCCGCTACCCGACTTTTCCCAATAAAGCTCGACTCCATCGCGTGTAACTTTCGGCAAGCCTTCCGCCCTTCGGGAGAAGGATGGACCGAAACATGCCGCAACGAAGATTGTCAACCGTAGCGGACATGCTCCTCAAATGGCGCAGATGCCGTCCGAGGGCAAGACCATTGCATGAGGTTCGTTTGGCCCGCATTCTCGGCTAGCAAGAAGGGAAAGGCAGGCGATCGATGATCCGCATTGGAATTATCGGCCTCGGCTGGTGGGGCAAGCAGATTGTGACCTGCCTCGCCGAGAGCCCGCGCTTCAAGGTCGTTGCCGGGTGCGACATCGATACCAAGATAGCCGCGCCCTTTGCCGTCACGCACGGGCTGGACCTCATAGACGACTACAGGAACCTGATCAGACGCCCCGACCTCGAAGCGGTTGCAGTCGTGACCCCTCACCTTCTGCACGAAGAAATGGCTATCGCTGCGCTCGAAGCCGGCAAGCAAGTTTTTTGCGAGAAGCCACTCGCGCTCAGGGCGGCCAGCGCGGAACGGATCTTGGAAACAAGCGAAAAGGCTGGCGCGGTACTCGGCATCGGCCATGAGCGACGATACGAACCTGCGATGGAGGAAATGCGCCGTCTATTCGACAGCGGAGCGCTCGGGCGCGTTCTGCACATCGACGCCAATGTAAGCCACAATAACTTCCGAAAAATGGAGCCTTCGAACTGGCGTCGCGACGCCCGTCACGCCCCGGCCGGCGCCTGGACAGCGCTTGGGATTCATCTTGGCGACATGTTCGTCTCTCTTGCCGGGAGACCGGTGCGCGTCGCAGCCCGCACAGCGTCACAGATTTTTCCGACGCCGTCGGAAGATTTCGTGAGTGCCGAAATCGACTTCGAGAACGGCGCCCGTGGGCGCATCACGTGCCTTTCCACGCCGCCGTTCTATGGCCGTTTTACTCTCGTTTGCGACCAGGGCTGGGTCGAAACACAGGAAGGGGGCAATGTCGACAAGGGTATCCCGTCGAGTTTCGTCCACTGTGGTCCTGGCGGTGCCAGAAGCACGCGAAACTACCAGCACGCCAATACTGTACGCATGAATTTCGAGGCCTGGGCCGATGCGATCGAAGGCCGCGCGCCCTATCGATTTACGACCGAGCAGTTGCTCGCCAATATCCAAATTCTCGATGCGGTGACGCGCTCGGCTGCGGCGGATGGAAGGCCAATCGCGCTCTGAGCATTACCGCTGGTCCTCGAATTTTGTCCGCATTTGCGCTACACCGCGTTCTATGCAGAACGAAAAAGAACAAGTTGCACTGTCCTCGATCTTCGCCTCCGCAGGGTTGACGATCGCCAAGGCTATCGTCGGGTTTGCCACGGGCTCGCTCGCGCTTCTGTCGGAAGCCGGTCATTCGCTCATTGATCTCGGTGCTACGGTCATGACCTATGTGGCCGTACGAATTTCCGGCAAACCGGCGGATGCCAAGCATCACTACGGGCACGGTAAAGTGGAGGCTCTTTCGGCTCTTGCCGAGACCGCGCTGTTGTTTCTCCTTTCCGGGATCGTCGTGTGGGAGGCGAGCAAGCGCCTGATCGAGCACGAGGCTCATGTCGTGGAAGCCACGGTGTGGGCATTTGCCGTCATTGCAGTGTCGATCGTTGTCGACTTCTTTCGCGCCCGCGCGCTATCTCACACTGCGGAGAAAACTTCGAGTCACGCGCTTGAAGCCGACGCACTCCATTTTTCGTCCGACCTTTGGTCTTCCTTGGCGGTGCTCGTGGGATTGATCGGCGTGCGTTTCGGATTGCCGTGGGCGGATTCCATGGCTGCGCTGGTTGTCGCGGTGCTCGTCTGCATCGCCGGCTGGAGGCTCGCCAAACGCACCGTCGACACGCTGACCGACGTCGCGCCGCCGGGAGCGACTGAAAAGATTACCGCTCTTGCCGCACGAATTCCTGGTGTCGTCGCCGTCGAGCAAGTGCGTGCCCGCGCGGTGGGTGAGCAGACATTCATCGATCTGACGGTCGCGGTCAGCCGCACACTGCCGCTTGATCGCGTGCGAGCGATCAAAGAAGCCATCATCACCGGGTTGCGTGAGCAAATACCAGGCGCTGAGCCGGTCATCACGACCGATCCCGTCGCGCTCAATACCGAAACCGTGCTTGACCGGATCATGGTTATTGCGCGCAACCGGGCTCTGGCCGTGCATCATGTCACGGTCCATGAACTCAAGGAAAAGCTTGCGGTGTCCCTTGATCTGGAGGTCGACGGGAAGCTTTCATTACGGGCGGCGCATGAAATGGCAGATGGGCTTGAGAGCGCGATAGCGGCCGAGCTTGGATCCGGCGTCGAGGTGGAAACCCATATAGAGCCGCTGCAGTCGCAGGACGTCTCCGGTCGAGAGGCACCCCCCGAACGGGTTAAAGCGGTTGCACTGGCCCTATCTGAGCTCGCTGCCAAGGGCCGACACATCCGCGACGTGCACGATGTGCGGGTACGGGAGACCAGCGAGGGCGAAATCGTCAACTTTCATTGCCGCGTTGACCCGCAACTGAGCGTGCAAAGCGTTCATGAGAACGTCGATGCGCTTGAACGAGCGCTCAAGGAGCAATCCCCTCCCATTAAACGGGTAATCGGCCATGCCGAGCCCGTACGGTAGTTTTACTGGGGAGCGCGTTCGCCTCGTCAAAGACAAGATTTGTTCTTCCATTGAATAGCCCGGCATCCTAGATCACAAAACATGCGCACAGACACCGCACAGCCGATCCGGCTGCAAGATTATCGTCCCCCTGAGTGGCTGGTTGATCGAGTTTCGCTTGATGTCTCATTGCATCCGGCCAGCACGAGGATCAAGGCAGCCCTTTCGCTAAGACCGAACCCGGCCAGCGCGGCGGCGCCATTGGTGCTCGACGGCGACGGGTTGCGCCTTGTGTCACTCAAGCTCGACGGGAGTGCGGTACCGGACGGCAGCTTTGTCGCAACACCCGATAGTCTCACGATTCCGCAGCCACCAAACAGGCCGTTTACGCTGGAAGTTGAGACGATCGTCGATCCATCCGCGAATACGCAACTCTCCGGGCTTTATCGATCGAGCGGCACCTATTGCACGCAATGTGAAGCCGAAGGGTTCCGACGGATCACCTATTTCCCCGACCGGCCTGACGTTATGGCCGTCTACACGACGCGCATCGAGGCCGACAAAGCCGAGGCGCCCATACTGCTCGCGAATGGCAATCTGGTCGAGGCCGGCGACGCGCCCGACGGACGCCATTTTGCGGTTTGGCACGACCCGCATCCCAAGCCGTCTTATCTGTTTGCGCTCGTTGGCGGCGATCTTGCCGTCGTCGAGGACCGGTTTGTCACGATGTCGGGACGCGGCGTAACGCTGCGAATCTACGTTGAGCACGGCAAGGAAGATCGCTGCGGTTATGCGATGGACTCGCTCAAGCGAGCCATGCGGTGGGACGAGGACGTCTTTGGCCGCGAATATGATCTGGATATCTTTATGATCGTGGCGGTCTCGGACTTCAATATGGGAGCCATGGAAAACAAAGGCCTCAACGTCTTCAACGACAAGTACGTCCTTGCCAGCCCCGAGACCGCGACCGATGCCGACTACGCACATATCGAGGCCGTGATCGCCCACGAATATTTTCACAACTGGACGGGCAACCGCATCACGTGCCGCGACTGGTTTCAGCTTTGCCTGAAGGAAGGCCTCACCGTATTCCGCGATCAGGAATTTTCCTCCGATATGCGTTCGCGGTCCGTCAAGCGCATCGCCGACGTGCGAGCGCTTCGGGCAGCTCAGTTCGTCGAAGACGCCGGACCGCTCGCACATCCGGTCCGCCCGGAAGCTTATCGGGAGATCAACAACTTCTATACGGCCACCGTCTACGAAAAAGGCGCCGAATTGGTGCGGATGGTGCAGACATTGATCGGCAAACAGAAATTCCGTGCCGGCATGGACCTCTATTTCGCTCGCCATGATGGCGAGGCCGCCACCGTCGAGCAATTCATTCAGTGCTTTGCAGACGCCAGCGGCCGCAACATGACGCAATTCATGCGCTGGTACGGTCAAGCCGGAACGCCAGACGTAACCGTGACTGGCCACTTCGACGAACCGCGCAAAACTTTCATTCTGGAATGCAAGCAGGCCATTCCAGCGACCCCCAACCAGCCGTCCAAAGAACCGATGGTTATTCCACTGTCACTCGGACTCGTTGGCAAAGATGGGCGCGAACTGCCGCTCGTACTTGATGGTAAGCCTCTCGATGGCTCCATCGTCCTGACCGGGCAAGCGGCCAAATTTGAATTTTCCGGCATCGGCGAACGGGCGGTCCTTTCAATCAACCGCGGTTTTTCTGCGCCGGTCAATCTGCATACCGATCTTGGCACTGACGATCTGGCTTACCTGGCATCGCACGACAGTGATGCGTTCAATCGCTGGCAAGCTCTCCAGACTATTTCGATACGCCTCCTCCTCGACAATGTCGCCGCTATCCGTGCCGCTCGAACGCAGCGGAGTGGCGACAAACTCTTCCATGCATTCGCCGCTGCGATTGAGGACAACACGCTAGAGCCCGCATTCGTTGCATTGGCACTGACTTTGCCCAGCGAAGGCGACATCGCGCGCGAGATCGGGAAAGACATCGATCCTGACGCCATCTTCCGGGCGCGAAATGCGCTTCGGGTGGAAATCAGCCAGCGCCTCGGCCCCACGCTTACGAAGGTCTATGAGCAAATGACCATCGATGGCGGGTATTGCCCCGACGCCAAGAGCGCTGGTCGCCGCGCATTGCGCAATGTCGCTCTCGACCTTTTGGCAGCAAACGCGGAAACCAAAGCAATTACTCGCGCGGCTCAACAGTTTCGTGACGCCGACAACATGACCGACCGCATGGCAGCGCTCGCGACCCTATCGCTGCACGATGTGCCGGAACGCAGGCAGGGCCTGGCCAAATTCTACGACCGCTATGCGGCCGATGCATTGGTGGTAGATAAGTGGTTCTCCCTACAGGCAATGATCCCGCATCAGGACACGCTGAGCCAAGTCCGCACTCTGACCACACACCCCGCTTTCTCGCTTGCCAATCCCAATCGCGTTCGCTCACTCATCGGGGCCTTCGCGCAAGGCAATGCGACGCAGTTCAATCGCCCCGACGGCGCTGGCTACGAATTCATCGCAGACACCGTGCTGGCTCTCGACCAGAAAAACCCGCAGGTTTCGGCACGTCTCGCAACCGCGTTCCGCAATTGGCGCACAATGGAGCCCGGCCGGCAGGCGAAGGCCGAGGGCGCCTTGCGGCGGATCAAGGCTGCATCCTCTCTTTCGCGCGACCTTTCGGATATCGTCGATCGGGCCCTGGCGGCACCGTGAAACGCCCAATTGGTGTTGCAAAAACTATTCGTGGGTAACTTTTTTTAAATATTTGACTCTTCGGACTCTCGACAAATCAGCGCTCATCGATTCCAATCGACAAGTGATTCGGGACGCGATGCGGCACATCCTCCCGTCTTGTGGGTGACAGGGGAACTTCCAACGGAGGCCGACTATGGCGCGCGCCGATGCGGCGAGTGCGTCTGCACATCCCGATTCCATCAAGGGCCTCGCGCAGTCCATCGCCAAACCGGCGTATCGGCGACTGCTGAACGCTGAGCCGCTTCTTCGGCGGGCCGTCCCTGTCCTTATCATTGCATTCCTTGCAACCATTTGCGTCGGAGCCCTCGTACAGGTGCTCGACCACCGCCGGCAAACTCTGGCGAGCGAGGTCCTGTCCCTCGAAGCCGCGGCCGATCTTGCTTCGGAACGCCTGCATCGTCCGCTTAAGAGACCGGCAGCCGCCGTCGAGCAGCCGCAACAGGTGCTTGCCCAGGTCCTCCCGACCTGGGGCCTGACCGCGGGACGGCGCTTCATTCTTACAAACCCGGATGGTGTGGTGGCGGCCGCCACACCTGCCACGGACGCCACAATCGGCCGCCGGCTGATCGACGTGCTGGGTGCCACGCAACCTCTCACGACGTTCGGAGCGGGTGCGGGGGTAATGGAAATTACCTTACCCGACAGCTCGCGAGCACTCGCGACAGTTCGCATGCTCGGTGCCCCGTTTGGTCAGCTCGCCGTGGTACAGGAAAGGAAGACCGCACTCGCTGAATGGCGTTCCCTGACGACCCTGACAATCACCCTCTCCTCAACGACCGGCTTCGTCGTTCTGATCCTCGGATTTGCCTTTCATTGGCAAGCGACACGTGCGCGGGAAGCCGACCTCATCTACGAAACGGTCCGCAGCCGCATCGATACGGCGCTGAACCGTGGCCGATGCGGCCTTTGGGATTGGGATCTCGCTCGCGGCCGCATTTTCTGGTCGCAATCGATGTTCGACATCCTTGGGCTTGAGAACAAAAACGATCTCTTGTCGTTCGGTGATGTGAGCGCGCTGGTGCATCCCGAGGATGTGCGTCTTTACGACCTCGCCGTCGAACTTGCCGATGCAACCGCGACCACGATTGATCACGCCTTCCGCATGCGTCATGCGGACGGCCATTGGGTATGGCTGCGCGCGCGTTGCGAGCTGGTACGCCAGCCCAACGACCCAAGCCTGCACCTCATCGGAATCGCGGTCGACATCACCGAGCAGAAGAGCTTGGTGGAAAAGACTGTCGCGGCGGACATGCGCCTGCGTGACGCCATTGAAACGATCCCGGAGGCCTTCGTCCTATGGGACGCCGACAACCGACTTGTCCTGTGTAACTCCAATTTTCAGGAATTGCATCGCTTGCCAGACGAAGCGATCACCGTCGGCGCATCCTACGAATCAGTGGTTGCCGCAGGCAGCCAGCCGGTTGTTCGCAACAAGATCATCAACGCGGGCCCGAGCATCCCCGGTGCGCGCACTTTCGAAGCTCAGCTTGAAGACGGCCGTTGGCTGCACATCAGCGAGAGACGGACCAAGGATGGCGGATACGTCTCGGTCGGCACCGATATCACTGCGTTGAAGACCCACGAGGAAAAGTTGATCGACAGCGAAAAGCGCCTGATGGCATCCGTTGCCGACCTGCGGGCATCGCAACAACGCTCTGCGGAACTTGCGCAAAAATACGCCGAAGAAAAGACACGCGCGGAAGAGGCAAACCAGGCGAAGTCAAAGTTCCTGGCCAATATGAGTCATGAACTGCGCACACCGCTGAACGCAATCATCGGTTTTTCCGAAATCATGGAGTCCGGAATGTTCGGTCCTCTCGGGGCCGAAAAGTATAATGAGTATTGCGGCGATATTCGTGGCAGCGGACAGTATCTGCTCGAGGTCATCAACGATATCCTCGACATGTCGAAGATCGAGGCAGGCCGGCTTCGGCTTGATTTTGACGATATCGGACTTGATACACTGCTTAACGACGCAATGCGCGTTGTCTCCGCGCGCGCTGAAGACAAGGCACTACAGGTCACCGCGCGAATATCGCCGCAGCTGAAATTGCGAGCCGATCGTCGCGCACTAAAGCAGGTCGCGCTCAACCTGCTCTCCAACGCCATCAAATTTACGCCAACTGGCGGCCGGATCATGGTTCGTGGGCGCGCAACGAAGCACTGCATCATTCTTTCGATCGCCGATACCGGCATCGGCATTGCCCGCGACGCTCTGGCCCGTCTCGGCCGTCCTTTCGAGCAAGTAGAGAGCCAATTGACCAAGAGCCATCAAGGTTCAGGGCTCGGTCTCGCAATCTCAAAGTCACTGGTAGAACTGCACGGCGGTCGCATGCGCATTCGTTCTACGCTGGGTAAAGGCACTGTCGTCATGGTGCGCTTGCCGCTAGAGCCGCAATGCCTCCTTCCACGCGAGGAAGCAGCCTAATTCACCACCGGATCCTGCCCCAAAATCCGAACAAAGCTCGCGCGCACCTTTCTCTGGGTATCAGCCAGCGTCGCTTCAAGGGTTGCAAAATCCGGCACGTCGGCAGCCCGCGCGAGAAGCCGTAGGAGGCCTGCCCCAGCCGTTTTTGGATCGAACGCGCCGGGCAGGCACAAGCGCAGAATCTGCGTCAGATCGTGATAGAGCTGAACCGCAGGACGAAGAACTTCCGCGTCCTCCACCGCGAGGACGTTCAATGTCTTCGCCTTGTCGAGCACACGCGCCGTCGACGTATCAAGAATACCTGGTAGGTGGTGGGCGTGGACAAGCTGCAAATACTGCGCAATGAACTCGATATCGATCAGCCCGCCAGCCACATATTTGAGGTCCCACCGGGCGCTGTCGCCTTTTTCCCTGGCAATCGCCGTTCGCATCTCGACGACGTCGCCGGCTGTGAGCTTAGCGTCACGCGGGCGCTGGAGAATGCCGGCAATAACGTCTCCGACTCGCTCCCGAAATGCAGTAGAAGCGGAAACAACGCGTGCTCGTGTGAGCGCCATATGCTCCCAGGTCCACGCCTCGCTCTCCTGATATTGGAGAAACCCGTCGAGCTGCGTGGCCAACGGACCTGCGCCGCCCGACGGCCGCAGTCGCATGTCAACCTGATAAAGCGCGCCATAGTTAGTTTGCGCCGTCAGAGAATTGATCAATCTTTGGGTCAAGCGGGCAAAATATTGCGTTCCATACAACGGTCGAGAGCCATCGGATTGCGGGTTCTGATCGTCAAAGTCGTAGACCAGGATAAGGTCGAGATCTGACGTGGCGGTCATTTCATAACCACCAAGCTTGCCCATCGCGATAACGGCTGACTCTTCGTCGCGCATGTGGCCATGGGTCTTTGCAAAATTGTCGCCCACAGCACGGTGAAGGGCACGAATGACTGCATCAGCCAGTCCTGCGAAAGCTTGCCCTGCCTGACGCGCCGTTACCGTCCCCGTCAGGATGCGTACCCCTATCAGGAACATGTATTCGAGCCCGAACATGCGGATACGCTCGAGTAAATCCTCGTCGTAGCGCGACTGTGCCAGTGCTGCGTCGAACCGCCGTGCGAGCTCCATATCGCCCGGTAGAGCTCCAAAAAAGCTGGGGTCAACGAGCGCGTCGATCACCTGCGGATGGCGCGCCAAGGTATCGCCGAGACGCGGGGCGGTGCCAAGGACGAGTGCAATAAGGGCGATGAGATCCGGCTTCTGCCTGAGGAGAGACAGCAAGCGCGCCGCGCCGTGCAGATTGGCAAGGAAATGATCGAACAGCACGAGAGTCGCATTCGGATTGTCGGTCCGCGCAATTTGCTCGAGCAATGCGGGAAGCAAAGCCTGAAGATGCTCTTGGGCCACCTCGCCTCGTAAAGAGCGGTGGCCACCATTCAACCATTCTCTAATGATGCCGGATGCTTCGAGCGGCGCCTTGAAGCCGAGTTCCGACAGCCGATCGAGTGTTTTATGGTCGTCGGCATCGCGCGGGAATGCCATGGCCGGACGCTCGGTTTCCGGCTCCTTTTCGAACAATCGCGCGTAGTAATCCTGCACCTTGTTCAGATGACCGAGAAGCACCGCAGCAAAGGCATTTCGATCATCAAATCCGAGAAACCGCGCAAAACGCTCCAGCTCTGCGCGATCAGCCGGCAAGCTCTGCGTCTGCTCGTCATTCACCATCTGCAGGCGATGTTCGACAACACGTAGAAATCCGTAGGCATCCTTCATGGCGTCGCGCGCCTCGACGTCGATCCATTTGTCCGCACAAAGTTTGTCGAGCGTCGTCAAGGTGTCGCGGTCGCGAAGATCCGGATTGCGGCCACCCGCAATCAATTGCTGCGTCTGTGCAAAAAATTCAATCTCTCGGATGCCACCCCGACCGAGTTTGATGTTGTGCCCCTCGACCGCGATTTCACCGTGGCCGCGGTAGGCATTGATCTGGCGCTTCATGGCGTGAACGTCGGCAAGCGCGACGAAGTCGAGGTATTTTCGCCACACAAATGGCGCCAGCTCGTGAAGAACTTCTTCGCCGGCCGCAATATCGCCGGCGCAGGCGCGCGCCTTAATCATGGCGGCGCGTTCCCAATTCTGCCCGACACTTTCGTAGTATGAGAGAGCTGCTGCCTTAGAGATTGCAACCGCGGTCGACGCAGGGTCTGGCCTCAGACGCAGGTCAGTACGGAAAACGTAACCATCGCCCGTCCGTTCCTGCAGAAGCTTCACGAGCTTTTGTGTGAGGCGGACGTAGAGCGTGGATGGTTCAGCATCCGCGGGCAATGCCGGTGCCGCTGGGTCGTACAGAACAATAAGGTCGATGTCGCTCGAGTAATTAAGCTCGAACGCGCCCATCTTGCCCATGGCGAGAACGATATAGCCGCTGGCTGCCTGCGGTTTGGTTTTGTCTTTCAGGACAAGTCGCCCTGCCCGGCCTGCTTCCGCCAGCACAAATCGCACAGCGCCATCCACGGCGGCGTCGGCAAGTTCGCTAAGTGCATGCGCTGTGCGCATGATCGGCCAAACGCCGCCGATATCGGCGAGCGCGATCAGCAAAGCGCTTTCAGCTTTCATGCGGCGAAGCTCCCGCATCGCCCCTGCTTCGTCCTTGCTCGCCGCCGCTGCATCGCCATGGTCTTTCAGGAGCGCAGCAAAATGCTGTTCGGGATTCGCAAGTAGCAGCCGAACGAACCGGTCGGGCTCACGGGTAATCAATTCCCAAAGATACGGCGAGCTTTCGGCCAATGCGTCCACGAGCGCGCCGATCATCGGCCGCTTGGAAATGATGCTTTTGAATGATTTGGAGTCGGCCGGCGATACCTCACCCAGCCAGTCGGATACGCGCGATCTTGCAGCATCAGGGTCGCTCAGCCGCGGGGCAGCCATAATCAGCTCGGCGAGCGCAGCGCCGTCAGCGGCGGCAGCTTTGTCCGATTTGCGGGCGCCCTTCTTGGGAGACGCCTTACGTCTTGCGGAGCGCGTCATCCGGAAATCTGTACCGGCCCTCGCTGAGGCAAAGCAATGATGCTTTTCAGGCCCGGTTTGTTGTCGGCCAATACCAGCTCCCCGCCATGCAGGCGGGCGACGGCTGCGGCGAGGCTCAAGCCGAGTCCTGAACCCGGCTGCGAGCGACTTTGTTCCAGCCGCACAAAGCGTTCGACCACACGATCGCGGTCACGTTCTGGAATACCGGGTCCGCAGTCGGTCACCGTCAGGAGAATTCGGTCACCTTCATTGAGAGCGCGAACAACAACTTCACGCGCCGCGCCGGCCACGTTTCCGTCAGTCGTGCTGGCATATTTGATCGAGTTGTCGACGAGATTGGCAAGCGCCTGGCTAATGAGCTCGCGATTGCCAATCACAGGGGCCGCCGTATCGGCTTCCACTTTTAATGCGAGACCTTTCTCGTCCGCCAGCGGTTCGTAAAGCTCTCCAACGTCACGGGCGATTTCCGCGGCATCGAACTCGCTCATATCATCGCGCGCCTGGCCGGACTCGGCACGCGCGATCATCAACAGAGCGTTAAATGTTCGAATAAGACCTTCGGACTCTTCAATCGTACTCTCCAGTGCCGCCCGGTACTCAGATTCATTTTTCGCCGTGCGCAAAGCCTGTTCGTTACGATTCCTGAGACGAGTCAAAGGTGTCTTGAGATCATGCGCGATGTTGTCAGTAACTTCCTTCAAGCCCCGCATCAGGGCCTCGATCCGTTCAAGCATCACATTCAGGTTTTCGGCCAGACGGTCCAGTTCATCGCCAGTGCCCGCGACTGGCAATCGCCCTCCCAAATCGCCACGCATGATCGTGCGCGTCGTCTCTGTCATCGCATCGACGCGGCGCAGAACCCGGCGGGTGACGAAGAGGCCACCAGCGAGACCCAGGACGATGACGATCGCAATCGACCACCGTCCGGCGGCAAGTACGATATTGTAGAGGCGTTCGCGCTCATCGAGATCGCGCCCGACCAGCAGACGAAACCCGCCCGGAAGCTGGAAGACGCGGACAAGCGCGTGATGTTCCGGATGATCAGCGGCGTCGGCTTCATCGAGCCGTTTGTAGACGGTTTCCGTCCAACCCGCATTGTCCAGCGTGCCGGGTGGCAAAGCGGTGACATTTCCTGCAAGGGCCTCGCCTGCAAATGTCGTGACGAGATAAAGACTGGAGCCGGGACGGCGCGCGCGGGCGTCAACGACAATGACGAGCCGCCTAATTCCTCCCTGGCGATACTGTTCGGAGAGTCCGGTGATCTCGGCATTGACTGTATCGGTGATCTGCTCGGTGATCAGCCTGCGCGTGTTGAGTGCGAAATAACCGAGCAGAAATGCCGCGAACAGCCCGAAAACGGTCAAATAGACCAGCGTGAGCTTGAACGTGGTGGTGCGAAATAACTTACCGAGCGCCGTCACGTATCATGTATCCCGCGCCGCGGATTGTGTGCAAAAGCGGCTGGGAGAAACCTTTATCGATTTTCGAGCGCAAGCGCGAGATGTGCACGTCAATGACGTTGGTTTGGGGGTCGAAATGGTAGTCCCACACATTTTCCAGCAGCATTGTGCGGGTAACCACCTGCCCGGCATGCTGCATCAGGTATTCAAGCAGCCGAAATTCGCGTGGCTGCAATGAGATTTCCTCGTCTTTGCGGCGCACCTGGTGCGACAGGCGGTCGAGTTCGAGATCACCGACCCGAAGCACGGTTTCCTCGCTGCGGCCGACGCGGCGGCGGGCAAGCACCTCTACGCGCGCGAGTAACTCCGAAAATGAGTAGGGTTTGGAGAGGTAGTCGTCGCCACCGGCCCGCAAACCTTTGACCCGGTCGTCGACCTGGCCGAGCGCAGACAGGATCAGGGCCGGAGTCCCAATTCCCTTTCCCCGCAGCGCGCCGATCAGCGAAAGACCGTCTCGTTTGGGAAGCATTCGGTCGACGATCAGGACGTCGTATTGACCCTCAGCTGCCATGGTGAGGCCATCGTCGCCATCCGCAGCCGAATCGGCGACATGTCCAACCTCACGGAACGCTTTGACCAAGTAGTCGGCGGCGTCGCGATCGTCCTCAATGACCAGTAGGCGCATGGTGACCCGGTCCGGTTGCGCTTCAGCCACCCGGCTGAAAGGGCGCTGCCCGCTAATATCCGCAAAGGTGGGCATCGGTCACACCAATTCCTGTCATTTCGGTGGCGGGGTCAACTGCTTCCAGCCATGGGTCCCCTATTCGTACGCGAGGGGGTGGCGGAAACCGCCACCCCCTCAACGACTCCACCCCAGCGGGGGCGACGGATGCCAGGGTTGGAGCTCCGTTCGAAAGTGGCCCAATCAAGACCACTTCCGGAATTTAGCCGGGACGGGCGCGATGCCCGCCCCGTTGAGGTCGACCACCGGCGGGGGCGACGGATGCCGGCGGGACGTCCCCAAACTCGTGTCTCAGCCGCGGTCCAGCGGCAGCGCGACGAAGCGCGTGTTGTCACCCTTCTTGACGCGGACCAGGACTGTCCGTTTGCCTTGTGTCCGTGCAGTCGTGATGACCTCGCGCACGTCCGTTGGCGTTGAAACCGATTTGCCGGCGACCTCGAGAATGACGTCGCCAGTCGAGAAGCCGTGATCTGCCGCGACGCCACTCGAGTCGACCCCGGTGATCACCACACCCTCGACGCCGGCGCCCGTGACCCGAGCGGCCGGCGCAAGAGTGAGACCGAGCTTGCCAAGATCGGCGCCATTGTCTCCTTCGTCCGCCGACGCCCGCGCTTCCTTGGCGTTCGGCATTTCGCCGAGCGTCAGGGTCAGAACCTTTTCCGCTCCGCCGTGCAGAACCGTTAGCTTGATCGACACCTTTGGCGCCAATGACCCGATTCTCTTGGCGAGATCGCGTGCGTCCTTGACCGGCTTGCCGTCGACGGCAGTGATGACGTCTCCTGCGGCAATTCCAGACTTCGCGGCAGGACTGTTGGGTTGCGGCTCCGCGACGAGCGCGCCCTCGGCTTTCTTCAGCCCGAGGCTGTCGGCGATGTCCTGCGTGACCGGCTGAATCTGCACTCCGATCCAGCCACGAGTGACCGAGCCATGCTCCTTCAGCTGGGCGACCACGCTGGTTACAGTGTCGGAGGGAATCGCGAAGGCGATACCAACTGAACCACCCGATGGTGAAAAGATCGCCGTATTCACGCCGATGACATTGCCTTCGGTGTCGAACGTTGGACCGCCCGAGTTACCTTTGTTCACAGGCGCATCGATCTGAATGAAGTCGTCGTAGGCGCTCGCTCCGATATCGCGTCCACGCGCTGAAACAATGCCGGCCGTGACCGTTCCGCCGAGACCGAACGGATTTCCGACCGCAAGAACCCAGTCACCTATCCGCGGCGTTTTTTCCGACAGCTTCACGTAAGGGAAAGGTCCGTCCTCGACTTTGATAAGCGCGAGGTCAGTGCGCGGATCTGCGCCGATGACTTTGGCGGTATGAGTCTTGCCATCGTCGGTCGTGATCTGGACGCTCTCCGCCTTTTCCACCACGTGGTTGTTGGTCACCGCATAGCCGTCAGCCGAGATGAAAAATCCCGAGCCCTGGCCGGTAATCGTGTTGTGACGGCCGCCGCGCGGCATACCCTCGGGGGCATCGGGCATGCCAAAGCGCCGGAAGAACTCACGCAGCCCGGGAGGAACATCGTTGCTTCCGAGGCCGTTGGTCTGCGATCCGCCATCGACCTTGACGCGTACCGAGATAACTGCCGGTTTCACCTTCTCCACGATGTCGGCAAATCCAACGGGCGCTTGCAGCTTATGGGCCTGCTCGGAGAGGTTCTGGGCAAGCGCCGTCGGATATCCGGCACGAATGTCGAAGCTTGGGGCAGCTACGAAGGCTCCAATGCCGAGCCCGGCGATCGTCGTTGCCAGCAGCATCGCGCGGCGTACCGAAAGCGCGCGAGACTTCTTCCGGCTTTCTGGAGCGGGATTGACGCTCGGGTTCATTCGAAAATCTCCATCAGGATTCGGGTGGCGCGCGTTGCGCTGTTTCGAACCTGAAGATGGAGAGACGACCCTTACAGCGTCCTGTCGGCAGGATTAAAATTTGGTAAGGTGGGGATTATCGCGACGATTGAAATTCGTTCAGATAATCAATGATCAACGAGGGGGCTTTTCGACCAAAGTCGCAAGCCTGCGCTGCTCTTCGTTACTAAGTGTCGCAGGCCCCGGTTGAACCGTCCGGCGCCGGCGCACAGCGAAAAATAGGCCAACCGCGCCGCCAAGCAGTGCCATCGGCGGCAGTGCCCACAGAATGATTGTTCTGCTTTCAAGCGGCGGCTTGAGCAGGACAAACTCGCCGTAGCGAGCTACCAGGAAATCGAGCACTTGCTGATTGGTGTCACCTTTGGTGAGCCGCTCGCGGACCAGCAGCCGCAGATCACGCGCAAGCGGCGCTTCGGACTCGTCGATCGACTGATTTTGGCAAACCATGCAACGTAACTCGCGCGACAGTTCACGAGCTCTCGCCTCCAGCTTCGGATCCTTCAGCATTTCTTCGGGCTGAACCGCCAACGAATTGCTTGACGCGATCAAGGCAAGCACAAGGGCGATTGCTGCAAGCCGGCGCATGCCCTACTCCGCCGCCTGCACGGCCGGCTTTGCCGCCGGCCTGGGAGCTCCGATCCGCAACCGTCGATCGGACAACGAAAGAGCGCCGCCAAACATCATCACAACCGCGCCAATCCAGACGAGGAGGATCATCGGCTTGTAATAAAGCCTGACCGCGACCGAGCCGTCGTCATTGACGTCGCCGAGCGACAGGTAGAGTTGGCTGAAGCCGTGGCTCAACAATGCAGCTTCCGTCGTGGTGGTTGCGCGCGACTCAAAGCTGCGTTTGGCCGATTCCATTGCCCCAATAGGCACGCCACCTCGCCGCACGGTGAATTTTCCAACCAGTTCGCGGTAATTCGAACCCGAGCGTTGAACCAGCCCGTCGAAGGACAGATCGAAGCCTGACAGCGAAACGGTTTGCGAGGGCTTGAGCCCGACAATGCGCTCGCTCGCCCAGGTGCTGACGCTGACAATGCCCAGCAATGTCATCGCTATTCCGAAATGCGCGAAGGCAGTGCCCCAAACCGAGCGGGGAAGACCTGCCGCACGCCGGCGTACGACGGAGAATGGAACGCGAAACAGGCCGATGCGCTCGACGATATCGGTCACCGCCGCGGTCATGACGAAGAGCGACAATCCGATCCCGAACGGTGCCAGAACTGAGACCTCGCTTTCGGCTGCCGCAACGATTGCGATCGCGGCCAGACCAACGGCGAAGGCTCCCATCAGCCGCTGCGCAACCCCGAGAATATCGCCCCGCTTCCAAGCCAGGAGCGGACCGAATGGCATGGCAAATAGCAGCGGTACAAAAAGCGGTCCGAACGTAAGGTTGAAGAACGGCGGACCAACGGAAATTTTCGTGCCCGTTATCGCTTCGAGTGCCAGCGGATAGAGCGTGCCGACAAAGACGGTCAGGCAGGCTGTCGTGAGGAACAGATTGTTCAAGACAAGCGCGCCTTCGCGCGAAATCGGGGCAAACAATCCACCTTGCTTCAGCAGCGGCGCGCGCCAGGCGAAAAGTGTCAATCCCCCGCCGATAAAGATGATCAGAATCGCAAGAATAAAGACGCCGCGCGCAGGATCATTGGCGAATGTGTGCACCGAGGTAAGAACACCCGACCGCACAAGAAACGTGCCGACCAGGGAAAGTGAGAAAGCGAGAATAGCGAGCAGGATCGTCCAAACTTTCAGCGCATTGCGCTTTTCCATCACAACTGCCGAGTGCAGCAGAGCTGTGCCCGCCAGCCACGGCATCAGTGACGCATTCTCTACCGGGTCCCAGAACCAAAAGCCGCCCCAACCCAGCTCGTAGTAGGCCCAATAGGAGCCCA